>JAEEGL011888981.1_pt1 | contig 70365 bp, 48 predicted proteins | sample 9134231 | NCBI WGS metagenome assembly JAEEGL01 (sample SAMN16246548, study PRJNA631951) | gut metagenome | biome: gut microbiome; feature: rumen; material: fiber-attached | host: Bos | place: Iran: Karaj | collected 2018-10
CATGTACCTCGACGGCCACTGGTACAAGATGACCGCCAAGCCCGGCACCTACAACGACAACGACCCCATCGGCGTGCTCGACGTCACCATCCTCTCCAACCTCGTGCTGGACAAGGTACTTGGCATCAAGGATCTCCGCACCGACAAGCGCATCGACTTTGTGGGCGGTATCCGTGGCCTCGGCGAGCTGAAACGTCGCGTCGACAACGGCGAGATGAAGGTTGCATTCGCCCTCTACCCTGTCTCAATGAAGCAGATTATCGACATTGCCGACACTGGCAACATCATGCCTCCGAAGACCACCTGGTTTGAGCCCAAGCTCCGCTCCGGCCTCGTGATCCACGAACTCTGCTAAGCGACAAACATACAAAACATACGGAAGGGTGCCCTGACAGGCACCCTTTTCCTGTTGCATCCCTGCAATTGTTACTATCTGTCCAGATTGTTATCCCTACCTTTCCAGTAGGCAAAAAGCTTTTCCAGAGCCACTCCGGCAAGGAGCAGGAAGGCGGGATAGACGGGTAAGAGCAGCCGCTGATGGTCGCCCGAGGCATAAAGGATGATGCCGAGACACTGGGCGGCTACTGAAAGGATAAGCACTGAGCCATACAACGGGACGGAACGCCTCCGTATGCAATACACAACCAATGCAATGCACGATACAACGACGAGTCCGTAGAAGAGCGACAGCGGCGGGGCGAGAAACAAGGAGGTCGAGAAAAGCACTGCCGAAAGGGGTGAATGCGTATCGACCGACGCGTTGTATCGCTTGTCGAAACTCGCTACAGTGAGTTGCAATTGGTGTAGTGCAAACGTTTGTCCGGCACAACGTTTCATCTCGCCGCAGCCGTCAGCCATGTGTTTCAGGATGCCAGGATTGGCGCAGACCAGCTTGTACACCGCTCCGTAGTGGCCCTCCCAATGCTCATCAACCTCCGCAAGAGCTTGTCTGGCACGTGGGTCGCCGACACGTTCCAAGTCCCAGCAGCCGCTGTCTTTCAAGTTGTAAATGTCGTTGCAGACAAAGCTCATGGTGGATGAAAACACGCCAAACTCCTTTTCGTACGCCTTGCAGTAACCCAGATAGCCAAGCACGCACAGCAGCGTAAGGACAATGGAAGTCAGCTGAATCATCCGACGATTGTTCCTCATCCATAGCACAATCCATACCAGCGGGAGCACCGCGAAGAGGAATATAAACGTCGGACGCAAGAAAACGAGCAAGGCGGTCATGACGGCAATGGCCACCGAACGGCGCCACGACGGCTGACTGATGTATCGGAACACCCAATCGGTCAGTATGATGAAGCCAGAGATGCTTAACGACTCGGTCAGTAGTTCGTTGCACCAGCCAGGTGCCACACAGACGACATACATAACCGACACCAATTGCCGGACAAAGGGGCTCTTGATGACGCTATGGGCGATGTTGCGCAACGAGGCGACCGAAAACAGGTAGACAATGCTTTGCAAGATGACTATGGCAACAATGCCGGCATTGCCAAAGCAGACCTTGAAGAACTGCAGCAGCAAGGGATAGACTGGCGTCCGCAGACAATCCAGCTGCCCGTGCCACAGATGCTTACCCGCCAAGAAGTAGTACGGAGTGTCGAAACCATTGATGCGGGGCGTAAGGTCGTACAACACCAGCACTGCCGCAGTGAGCAGCCAGAACCTTACAACAGAGGTGTTTCTTAGGATATTATTTCTCAACCACATTGGATTCAAGTGGCTGCAAAATTACAAAGAAAAAAGCAAACGGCGAAAAAACATTTGGCGATGTCTCGAAAAAGGCGTACCTTTGCACTTTCAAAAATCTATTGACCATGAAACATTTTTCAACACTTTCATTATTCGTGACAGCACTGCTGCTAACGTTTTCCGTCAGTGCACAGAACATTTCGCTGACCGTTGGAGAGAAGGGCGATTCCAAGGGATACCAGCCCACGATGCTCCATATTGACAAAGCCGATGTCGAAGGGCATTACTATTCCGTCGAGCCCGAACTCAACGCCTTCAGCAAGGTGAAAGGCATCAGCATCCGCGAGGTAGACCTGGACTTCACCGAGATACACAGCGTGTCTGTACCCGAAGCCGCCGGCTGCTTTATCTATCATGTGCAGCGCGACGGCAACCGGATGCACGTCCTCCTGACCACCAACGAGAAGAAACGCTACGCCTTGCGCTATGTGTGCGTCGACCTGACCTCGTTCACTATCGTGACCGACCGCATGCTCGTCGACATTGCCATCGGAAAGAAGCAGTACGTCCTCGACTGGTGCAGCTTGTCGGCAGCAGAGAACTACTTCGGTTACGTCTATGCCTTTGTCGACGAGAAGGGCGACCAGGCCGAAGTTCATGCCATGGTTTTCGACCGCTCCATGCAACTCCAATGGTCGCATCCGATAGAGGTATCGGCACTCTCGCAGGTGCTGACCACCAACGACGGTCGACTGGCAACCATAGGCGCCATCAACGGTGACGGCAAGAAAGACGGTGCCGCCATAGAATTCTCCATCAGCACGGCCTCCGGCAGCCAACGCGGTCACTGCACCACAACCAACAAACTCGGTGGACTTGCCTTGCTCAATGTCTTCGGCGACAAAGTGCTGGCTACAGCCCTCGAGACCGACCGCGGCATCGGCTGGGCCGGTACCTTCAATGCTGGTAAGGTGGTTACCTCCGGCACTGTCTACATCGGCTATTCCTCATTTCTCTTTGACGTGGCCATCGACCGTCTGGTCAACACCGACAGCCACCTCTTCACCAAAGAGGACGCCCAAGTGTTCTACAACGCATCTCTGATTACTGAAATCCTCAAGCCCGATGTCAACTTCCTCGCTCTCCGCACCAAGGTAGCCACTCCCAACGGTGGCGCAGTGCTTTACGGACGCACCTGGCACGAGAAAGTGGTGAATACCGGCAACGGCATGGCCACCGAGACATACTATTATAACGGTATGATGCTCATCAATGTCGACTCCACGGGTTCCATCGTATGGATGCGCCCCATCATGCACGACAACGGCAACAACGCCGACTTCGCCGAGAACACCGAGACCGACATGGTGGTCAACGGTAAGGACATCATCCTCATCACCAACGAGGCAAACAACGCATCCGACACCTACGACCCCAGAGAGCCCGTGCGTCGCACCACTGTGATGGTACATGGAGCCATCTCCGCCTACCGCTTCGCACCTGACGGACAGGTGACCAAGAATCGGCTGATTACCAAAGGCACCAACATCATCACCACCCCGATGCGTCGCCAAGCCGACGGACACTATACCTTTATCATCCGTCGCATGAAAGGGTTTATCGCCGACTTGACCATAAGGTAAGCTGCCGGCATTATCATGCCAACTGACATTCCTCTGACTAACTAGGGCGGCCTGCCATTTGGCAGGCCGCCCTAGTTTATTGATAATACTTGTCGATGCCGCCAAAACCGACAATCAGTTTGCCGGCGCGCGTCTTGTCGATGAAATTATGCAGGCGTTTCTGGAATTCGTCTGGGCGCTTACGGGCAGCGTCGATGTAGGCGACACGGATGCGTTTGTAGGATTCGGAAAGATTCTGGTAATGCTGCCAGGCAACTCGGTCGTCACGGATGGCAGCCACAATATCGGCAGGGAATACAAACGGCGTGGTGAGCAACGGCAAGACACTCTGCCTGACAGATGGATGCAACATATTTTGCCCATCAAGCCAGCGCAGCCGCTCAATGTTGGGCTGCGAATAGGCACTGCCCGGGCGACGCGGGGTGAACCGACGCGCTTGGTGCAACGGGTCAATGGGACGCACCGTGCTGTCTATCCAACCGAAGCAGAGTGCCTCCTCTACAGCATCATTGTAAGAGAGCGCCCTCTTGCCAGAAGCCGACAAAGGGAATACAAACCATACCTCCTTCTTGGTCTGGAAGTTCTCGGCAAGATAAGCACGCCACTGCTGCCGCTCGAACGTGTAGAATGTTTCCATAGGAGGTGCTTAATTCCTTTTCTCACCCAACACGGCCCAGCGGACCACGGGGATGCGGCGAAGCAGTTCGTAGAGGACCGGACTGAGCAACAGCACGGAGACAAGCAGCAGGAGGTAGATGCTCCACGGCGGCAGCTGTGTGTAGAGCTTCATCATGTAGCCCAGCGAGGCGACAACAAGATAATGGACAATGTAAAGCCCGAAGCTGGAACGCGTCATGTACTGTGCGAAACGCCCTGTGCGGTCGAAACGGGCTTTGAACCAGCCCATCATGGCAAGACACATCAACCAACCGTAGATGCAGTTGAGCGGACTGGCGAGATAACGCGGGGCGGTGTTGTCCTGTCCGAAAGTGGTTACGACAAGGACACCACCGGCGACGAGCGCCGCGACCATCAAGGGAATCCACGCCTTGCCAAGCGTCTCCTGCACATTGTCACTCGAGAAATAATAGTAGCCCATCAGGAACGGGATGATGTAGAACAGCGGCTTGTAGAGGTTCCACAGCCCGTCGGGGCTTTCGGGACGCGGACTGAATATGAGGGTTTGTTCGCCTAGCCAGAAGAGGTCGCCCAACAGCACGAGAGCTGCCACCATCACCCAACGATTGGTGAACCATAGAGACGACCGGCAGGGCTGCGCGCCACGGGTAATCGCTCGCAGCAGCAGAAGAACCAGCGAAAACAGCCACAAGTCCTGAATGAACCACAGCGGGCCGATGCCGCTGACTGCCCAGATGAAATACTTGAACGGCTGCGGCACAGCGGCAAGAACGTTGCCTGCCACCTGCGTGTTGAAGTAGCCCGTCATCCAATGGAATACGAGCAAGCCGAGCGTGGCCGGCACCAGCAACTTGCGTGTGCGGGACTTGAACCACGCCTTGCCGGGCTTGGGCTGTCCCTGGGCATGTGCGTTGTTGAGGGCATACCATGCGCTGATGCCCGCCAGCAGGAAGAGCAGCGGCATGAACCACGGATAGAGGACGTACATCAGCAGGTCCTGGTACTGCGGACCGTCGCCGAAACCGCCAATGCCGCCAAAGACGCCCTTGTTGTTGTAGAAATAGATAACGTGGTAGACCAGCACCGACAATACGGTGACCCAGCGCAGGTTGTCGAGCCAGTAGCGGCGGGAGTTGCTTGTGTTCATTGTGTTTTGTGGGCTTTTCAGACGGACTATTGCCAGCGTTTCAACGTGGGGAAGAACTGCAGCAGACCCTGCTTGTATTCCTCACGAGTGAGATGCTGGCCCGTATTGGCGTTGAACTGGTCGACGTACTGCGCGCAGAATTCGGCCATCTCCTCCATTGTGCATTCGTTGGTGAAGGCACCGTCCTTGTAGCAGTACAGGCAGTAGTCCTGGTTCTTGCTCCCGTCGGCCTCGGTGCCGAGCATTTCGTCGGTCAGCGGCATTCCGCAACTTTGGCAGAACCGCATATCTTTCATGTTGTTATCGTCCATAGTGGTAGTAATTGTTGTTATTGCTTCCGATTGCAAAGATAAACCATTTCTCCGTATCTGGCGGCAGAAAGAGACATTCGGCCGATGCGGCGCCGCACTTCAGTCGACCAGACGTGCCAGCTGCCGCTCCGATGCCTGAGGCAACAGGTGGGCGAGATGGTCCACGATGCGCTGGCGCGACTCTTCGGGAGAGCGGTCGCAACGGCAGAGCCCCGCCCCCAGCAGACGTTCCGGCGTGGCCAGCAGCGCCCAGCCCCAACCATAGGGATTGCCGTGGCGGTCGCGAGGGTATACAAAATCCTCGGTCACAATGCGGCACGACATTTGCAGCCGCGTCACATAGCCGTCGAAGCGGCCACGCATCTTCGGTCCCGTGAAGCCGCATGCCGTCCGCAACTCACGGGTAATCATGCTGCCGTTGACCCGCAGAATCTCCAATATCGCCCCTTCCACACTATCCTCGTCGGGCTGGCGATAACGGCTACGGCGCCAGTTGCAAAGGTCTGGCCACCAGTGGCGGCTGACAAAACCGGCCTTGCCGTTGAAGAACTTGCCATAGGCGAATCCGCCCTCAGTCACCGCCGGCCCCTTCCACTGCCAGAGAGGCCACTCCCATCCCCCATCGTCGAGCAGGTGGTAGCGGCACTCGGGCGCCACCAGCGCATCGGCCGAAAAACCGGCCACACCACTCTCCAACAATGGCAGGAAACCCATGCGCTCCACCGCATCAATCAGGTCGGGACAATTGTGAATCATATACTTTCGCATCGCTTGCGTTTTAACGTGGGCTGCAAAGATACGAAAAATATCAGACACGCCAGCGCCCGGCCGACAGGCACAAGGCAGCAGCCGTCAACCACATCACTTTCAACCCTTGCGCACCGCCGGTTTCCATAATGCGCATTATCAGGGTATCATAATGCGCATTATTGGGGGGTCATAATGCGCATTATCGGGGGGTCATAATGCGCATTATCGGGGGGTCATAATGCGCATTATTGAAATGGACGACGCGCGTCACTAAACCAAACGACGCGCGTCACTGAATCAAACGACGCGCGTCACTGAATCAAACGACGCGCGTCACTGAGTTCGACGATGTGCCGGCACATGGTCGGACTACGTGCAGGCAGATGGTTGGACGATGAGTGGGCACATGGTCGGACAACGTGCAGGCACATGGTCGAGGGGCGAAAGCACACATCGTCAACACTCGCATGCACACCTATATAGACCACCGTCGCCCCAACAGTCCCAAAAGAAAGGGCGTCGCCGCCGACAACTCTGCGCCACAACAAAATACATCCAAGAAAATAATTCATGCTCCTTTCTTGGAGTTTTTTTTGTATCTTTGCAGCCTCTACGAGAAGCACATTTCTCGAGTCATGAATCAAAACTCACAAATACTCAACAGAAAACAACATGATATTGCTTGACGAACCCAACCCCGTCCTGCTGGCAGGCGCCGTGGCCGGAGGGACGCCGGAATTGCCTCCCGACGAATTTGGCCAGGGACTTAAAGCCACCGACAGCATCACCTCGGCCGTGGCCGACAGCTTGAAGAACATGAACATCACCGACCTGAAGGGGGTGGTGACAGGAGAGAACACCATCCTCAAGGACGGTCTGCGCGCCTTGACGGAACTGACCGTGGGATTTGTCCCCAAGATGCTGGCCGCCATTCTGGTGCTGTGGCTGGGCATGAAGCTGGCCAAGATGCTCAAAAAACTCATCGTCAAGGCCCTCGACAAACGCAGCGCAGAGCCCTCGCTCAAGACGTTCCTCAGCTCGCTGGTCGACGTGCTCCTGAAAGCCATGATTATCATTATGGCCATGGACATCATCGGCATCAAAGCCACCTCGTTCATCGCCCTCCTGGGAGCCATGGGACTCGCCGTGGGCATGGCCTTGCAGGGCACCCTGCAGAACTTTGCCGGAGGTGTCATCATCCTGCTCATGAAGCCATTCAAAGTGGGCGACTATGTGGAGTGCGGCGCATACAAAGGATATATCCGCGAGATACGCATCTTCCACACCTTCATGCAACCCTTCAACGGCCGCATCATCATCATACCCAACAGCGAACTGGCCACCACCTCGCTCACCAACCACACCCGCGAGAACCAGATACGACTCGACCTCACCGTGGGCGTGGCCTACGGCACCGACATCGCCAAAGCCAAAGATGTGCTGTTCAAAATGATTGCCGCAGAACCGAAGATACTGAAAGACCCCGAGCCCAAGATAGCCGTAAAGGAACTGAACACAAGCTCGGTGGATTTGGCCATCTGGCTCTGGGTCAAGACCGACGACTACTGGACTTTGTGGATGCACATCCGCGAAGACATATACAACACACTCAACCAGAACGGCATCGTGATACCGTTCAATCAATTGGACGTGCATCTGGACAAGTAACGGCACATTGCACCTCGACATGAAACGAATACTGCTACTTCTCACCGCCGTCATCGCGTCGCTGTCCCCGCTACGGGCGCAACAGATAGAGGCGACACTGGGCGACTCCTCGTTCGTCAGCATCATCACCTGCGGTCCTGGCAGCGAGTTCTACACCACATGGGGACATTCGGCCATCCGCGTATGCGACCCTGAACTGGGGCTGGACCTGGTGTACAACTACGGCACCTTCGATTTCAACACCAAGCACTTCTACCTGAAGTTCGCCCAAGGCCGGCTGGACTACTGCCTGTCGCGCGGCAGCTACGAGAACTTTCTGTTGGAATACACCTTCGAGAACCGCGACGTATGGGAACAACAACTCAACATGACCCGCCAAGAGCGCAACAACCTCTTCGTGCTACTGGAGGAAAACTACCGTCCCGAACACAGGTACTACAAATACGACTTCTTCCGCGACAACTGCGCCACACGGGTGCGTGACATGATTAACAACGCACTCTGTCACCGCGCACTCTTCGTGGAGTCCTACCCCGACCAGCCACGCACCTACCGCGACATGCTCTACGCCCCCACGGAGACCTACCTGCTGTGGTGGCGATTGGGTGTGGACCTTGTGCTCGGCCAACGATGCGACAAAGTGTGCAGCAACATGGAATGTATGTTCGCTCCGCCCGAGATGATGCGACAAGTGGACACTACGCTCGTCAAGGTCAAAGACGCATTCGGCCAATGGGTGAACACCGACAGCACATTGCTGGTCGCCAAAAGCCACCCCGTGGTGGGAACACTCCCCCACCCCAGCCCCAGCATGAATCCCACCCGATGCTTCTGGCTGCTGTTTGTGGTGGTGCTGGCTCTTACCGTCATCGAATGGGCACACAACAACAATGCCGGCGACAAAAAAAGGACATGGCGTCTTGTTTGGCTGGACGAAATACTGTTCTGGATTACGGGCATTGCCTCGCTGATACTGCTGTTCCTTTGGTTCGGCAGCGACCACTATTGCACCAAGGCCAACTGGAACCTGTTGTGGGCTAACCCACTGTTCATCTATTTCGCCATCCGCCTGCGGCGCTCCAACCGATGGGTACTGCTGGCAGGGATGGTCTGCCTGCTCGCCGCGCTGACGGGATTCTGGTGGATTCCCCAGACACTCAACACAGCCGTTTTTCCCATCGCACTCACATTGCTGCTCCGTCTGACCGACAAATTCAGATCACCTTTCCACATTTCCGAAAACAATACAAGTATATAATATGAAAAGAAACATTCTCTTCGCATTTCTCCTGGCAGCCACCGCCACCGCCGGTGCTCAAGACAAGGCGTTGCCATGGTTCCGTGGATGCCACCAGCTGACACAGTACGACAGCACCACCGTCTTCATGGAAGAATCCGGTCTCAGTTATGTTGTCAACCACAAGCTCATCAACATCATGGACCGAACCGGCGCCAAGAACAACAGTGTGCTCAAAGTGGACTACGACCCACAGAGCGCCTACGTCGAGATTCGCCAAGTATTGGTGCATCGCACCAACGAGGGTGGCACCGACACCCTGCTGCTGACCGACGACAAAGGCAACAAGCTGGCAGGCACGGCACAAGTGTACGACTATGTGGCCCCCGCACGGCTCATCTATTGGTCTGCCAGCCAGAAGATGGTGGAAATAGGGCACCTCGAACCTGGCGACCAAATAGAATATACCACCTTCCGCAAAGGATTCACATACGCTTTGCTGGGCGATGACGACAGCCGCTACATTCCGCCCATGAGGGGACACTTCTACGACATCGTGCCCTTCTGGAGCACCCAGCCCATATTGGAAAAAGTATACAGCGTCAACGTCCTCACCATCAAAAACCTGCAATACCGCGTGTATAACGGCGAACTGACAGAGAGCCAAAAGGTGGAAGGCGACCGAACCATCTACACATTCTCCAAGAAGGACATCGCCCCGCTCACCAGCGAACCCCGCATGGTGGCACACAACGACGTGGAATGCAAACTGCTGCTCTCCACCAGTCCCAACTGGGAAGCCAAATCAATGTGGTTCTATGGTGTCAACGAGAACTATGGCAGTTTCAAATCCACTCCCGAAGTGACCGCCAAAGTACGCGAACTGCTGCAATCGGCCAAAAGCGAGATGGACAGCATCAGCATTCTCACCCATTGGGTAGCCGACAACATGCGCTATGCCGGCATCTCCATGGGCGAGGGCGAGGGCTTCACACTCCACAACGCCCAGATGAACTTTACCGACCGCTGTGGCGTGTGCAAAGACAAAGCCGGCATGCTTATCACCATGCTTCGTGCGGCTGGATTTAAAGCTTATGCCGCCATGACGATGGCTGGCGAACGCATTGACCGCATACCTGCCGACCAATTCAACCATAGCGTCTGCGCCGTGCAGCGCCGCAACGGCCAGTTCATGATGCTCGACCCCACCTGGGTACCCAACGTCAGAGAGCTCTGGTCCAGCGCTGAACAACAGCAAGGATACCTCATCGGACTACCCCAAGGTGCCGACTTGATGGAGACCCCCGTTTCGCCTGCCGACAAACACTATGTGCGCATCAACGCCACATCGTCCATCAACAAAAAAGGAACACTCAAGGGCACTATCTCAATCACCGCCGAGGGACAGAGTGACAAAGCCGTGCGTAGCGTGATGAACAGCCGCACCAGCGAGTGGAGCCGCAATCTGGAACTCGAACTGCTCAAGATATCGCCCCGCGCCATTGTAAAAGAGGTCACACACACCGACTACGACCGCTATCTGGACCAGCCCGTGACCATTACCTATACCTATGAGATTCCCGACTATGCCGTCATTGATGGCGACAATCTGATGTTTATACCTTTGAGTGCACGCAACTTCTACCGTCGCGCCATGAGTGAGCTTAACTTCGACGAAAACGTGAAGACACGCAACTACCCCTTCAGCGACCAATGCTCGCGACTGATAGAGATAAACGAGACCATCACACTCCCTGCCCAATACAGCAAACTCACCTTTGGCAACGGCAAGACAAAAGCCATCCAAGGCGTGGTACACCCCGCCGTCAACTTCGGGTGCGGCTATCAACTGGAGGGCAACACCCTGTCTTTCGGCGAGAGCATCATGTTGAACAAGCGCGTCTACCAAGCCGCCGACTGGCCTCCTTTCTGCCAAGCAGTGAAAAACCAGAAATCCCTGGCCACCACACCTGTAGTCCTCAGCAAATAGTCACGACACCACCAAGAACGCAAGATTATGAAAAAGATATTCTCACTCATTACCATCATCTGTCTCGGGCTCACCACCATGGCCCAGAGCGACATCATCTACAAAGGCGGTTCCAGTACCGACCCTGATGCCGAATACCAGCTCATCCGCCGTCACTACACTGTCAACGCCGACGGCAGCAGCGATTTCCGCTTTCGTAAAGAGATAAAAATCATACGCAACCGAGCTCTCACGGCCTACGCCGACAAAGGTGAGAGCTTCATTGTGTGGAACCCCGCCATCGAGAAGCTCACCATCAACGAGTGCTACACCCTGCGCGCCGACGGCAGCAAGGTGGAAATGCCCAAGAACGCCTTTGTAGAGCAACTGCCCTCGGGCTGCACCAACTGCGGACGCTATAACGGCATACGCGAGATGGCCGTGGTGCACACTGGCATGGAGTACGGATGCACCATTGTGCTCGAATATACCATACACCGCAACAGCAACATCATTGCCGACCACTTCGTTGTGGCGCAGGACTGCCCTGTGAAGGAATACGAAATCATAGTCGACCTGCCTGACAAGAACGACACCTCGCTGAACTTCCATTGGAGCAAAGGTGACGGGAAATTCCCCTGCAATGCCACGGAAATCAATAACATCCACGCCAAGCACATCCGCTTCCACAATGTTGGCCAGACCTATATCGACAGCTATCTGCCACCCGCCTCGGAACTCTACCCTACGGTGTCGATTGCCTACAAGAACATCCTCACCCTCGTCTCCTTGCCATCGAATGACACCATTGCCGACGCCGCGCTGCTGTTGGCTTCCTGCTACCATGACGACACCATGAAATACATCAAGGCCATCCGCGACTATGTGGTCGATGCCGTGCATCTCAACAACATCAGCCCCGAACATACGGGCTACACCCACGCCGATGCCCGCACCGTGTGGCGCAGCAACTGCGGCACGGCCCTCGACAAAGCCGTACTGCTGACACAATTGCTCCGTCAAGCCGGCATGACAGCCGATGTGGTGCCCGGCATGCAGCGTTGTGGACAAGGCAGCGAGTCCTTCGCCATCAGTACTCCCGACCGCAGTATGGTGCAGGTGACGCTGGGCGAGATGAAATACTGGGTGTCGCCACTCCGCAAGGATCCCCCGCGCCTCATCGGTGCGGCCCACGACGCGGTGCGCATGGTGACTATCGACAAAGCCATCGATTGCCAGCCCGAACCTTTGGCTGGCAACTACTATAAGATTGTGCTGCCCAAAGAAGCCGACGCTCTCGACATCGACCCTGCCCAACTGACCAGTGTGCGCACTGCGCCACTGCTCACAGGTGCCACCGACGAATCGTACCACTACACCGTCGATCTGCCCGAAGGCATGCGTATGGTCGGCAAAGCCGTCAATATCACCAAGAATCGCAGTGGCCTGGGCAGCATGCAGATATCTGTCCAGCAACAAGGCAATACCCTTGACATCACCCGCAAACTGGTGCTGGAAAAGAGCACCGTGAGCGACAGCAAGGACTACAAAGCCCTGCGCGAATGGTTGCAGCTCTGGAGCCACCACAAAGAAATCATCATCAAATAGCCGATACCATCACGGCTCCCTCCCAGCCACGGCATCCCATACATGCGGATGCCGTGGCTTTGCTTTTGGACAACCATGAACAACCATCCGTATAGTTTGCTCCGTTTATACGTATAGATTTCTTCATTTATACGTATAGATTTTTCCATTTATACGTATAGATTGATCATTTTATACGTATAGATTACTCCAACTATACGTATCGTCTGTTTTCGGAGGTGCACCAAGACTATCTCGGGAACAAAAGCACCTCTTTTCCACAACCTTATACACGAGCAAAGCAAAGGCGGGGCCTGTATGGTCCCGCCTTCACTACAAAAGGAGCGAGGATGTGGGCAGATGCCCCATCCAAAATGTGCTTAGAAATAAAGGTCACGCTGGCCTTCGCCTATCTGGCAGAGGTTGCCTTCCACCTTCTTTTTGAGTTCCTCTTTGGGGAAGGTGTTGACCAGCTGCTTGAGCAGGGCCAGCCCCTTGGCCTTGGTCTCGGGACTGGCGTAGTCCTCCAGATACTCGCGGAAGGTGAACATGGCGTTGGGCTTGCAGTATTCCTTGATGAGCCCGGGCTTGGCCATGTCCATAAAGTCGGCACCTACACGGCCTTTGCGGTAGCATCCGGTACAGAACGAGGGGATGTAGCCGCCGTCAATCATCATACTAATCACCTGATCGAGACTGCGATGGTCACCCAGGGTAAACTGTGCGCCCGTGCCTTTCTCCTCATAGCCGCCAGGGTTCGTCTCGCTAGCAGCGCTAATTTGGCTAACACCGTATTTCACCAGTTGGTCGCGCATCTCGGGACGCTCACGGGTGGAGATGATGATGCCTGTGTAGGGCATGGCGATGCGTATGATGGCGATAATCTTCATGAAATCCTTGTCACTGACAGGGTTCGGCAGGTTCTCCGGACGGCTAAACGGAGTACCTTCGGCAGGTTCGATGCGGGGGAAGCTGACAGTATGAGGACCGCAACCCCAGTCTTCCTCCAGATGACGGGCATGCTCCATGATGGCCAGGATTTCGAAACGGTAGTCCACCAAGCCAAACAGCACGCCGAGTCCCACGTCATTGATGCCACCAGCTTGGGCACGGTCCATCACCGTCAGACGGTTCAGGTAATCGCCCTTAGGTGTGTTGGCCGGATGGAACTTGGCATATTCCACAGGGTCGTAAGTTTCCTGGAAACAGACGTAGGTACCAATCTTCTCAGCATGAAGCTTGGCAAAATCCTCGATGCTCATCGGCGCCAACTCCACATTGATACGGCGGATGCTGCTGCCCTTCTCATCGCGGGCAGCGTAAGTGCGGCGGATGGCCTCCACCATATAGTCCGTATCGTTGCGAGGGCTCTCACCACAGATAAGCAACGCGCGCTTGTGTCCCATACGCAACAGCTGCTTGGTCTCTTCCTCAATCTCATCCATGGTGAGCACCTTGCGCTTAAGTCCCACATTGCCGGTACGGAAACCGCAATAGACACAGTTGTTCACGCAAGCGTTGCCCGTGTAGATGGGGGCAAACAACACCAGGCGTTTGCCATAGATTTCCTCCTTGCAGTAATGCGCCGTGTCGAGGATTTTCTGAATCTGCGCCTCATCCTCGACGCAAAGCAGTTTAGCCACATCTTCAAGGTTGAGCCCCTTGAGTTTGCGGGCCTTGTTGAGAATATCATCCACCTGTTGCTCCGTCGGGACGTTGTTCTCCAGCAGTCCATAGAGCTTGTCGCGGTCAATAAAATTTTGGAATTTCATAGTATTGTCATTTTAGAATTATTATTCATTGAACGTCACGCCACCGACGTAACCACCGCCTTGGCCTCAACGCCCTGCAGACGGCCGAGTTTACCGCAGATGGAGTTAATCTCATTGACGGAACCCTCCACAATAAGCGATATGACAGCTATGGGACGTTCCGAAAAAGGCACTCCTTGGCGGCATACCACAATGCTGGAATACTCCGAAATAATAGCGTTGATTTCTTTCGACCGCGCACGATCGACAATGAGCAGTGTTATAGTTCCTATTCGCTTTTCCATCAGTGCTTGACTTTTGGGTCAGGTTTTGGAAGCAATATTGCTTCATCTATCTGATTGTAACAACAATCATCCAGTTCCTCTCTTTTGAACTGATGATGCAAAAATACACAATTAATTGATATTGCAAAAATAAAAAGGAAAAGTTTTGCACAATGGAGAAATTGTTGTAAATTTGCAGCGTTAATCCAGAACACACCATGAACTATAATTATCTGAAAACTGAATACAAAGATGGCATAGGGCTGTTGACAATCTCCGCCCCCAAGAGTTTGAACGCCCTCAACTCGACTATACTGGGCGAGATAAGCGATTATGTGGACCACCTGCCCCAGCATATACGCTGCCTCATCATCACTGGCGACGGTGAGAAATCGTTTGTTGCGGGAGCCGACATATCTGAGATGGCCGGTCTTGACGCCGCACAGGGAGAGGCCTTTGGCAAAAGAGGCGCCGACGTGTTCCGCAAGATTGAAACCCTTCCCATACCTGTCATTGCTGCCGTCAATGGTTTTGCCTTGGGTGGCGGATGCGAGCTGGCTATGGCCTGCGACATTCGCATATGCAGCGACAACGCACGTTTTGGTCAACCCGAAGTGGGCCTGGGCATCATTCCTGGATTTAGCGGAACATACCGCCTCGCTAAACTTGTGGGCATGGGGATGGCCAAGCAGCTTATCTACACCGGGCGTGCCATAAAAGCCGACGAAGCCCTGCGCATCGGACTTGTCAATGCTGTTTACCCGCAAGCCGACCTGATATCTCGCGCCATGGAGATGGCCGAAAGCATTTGTGCCAATGCTCCAATCGCCGTGGCATACGCCAAGCAGTGTATCAACGAGGAATACGACCTTTCTGCTGATGATGCCATTGCATACGAGAACAAGCTTTTCGGCAAGTGCTTCGCCACTTGCGACCAGAAGGCAGGCATGAAGGCCTTCCTCGAAAAAGGCAAAGCCGTATTTGAAGGCAAATAATCCTTGCCGCCACATATATTAAATGAACAATATAAATTATATAATAACTCTAAAAACTCAAAAGAAATGAAAATTTGTGTTATTGGAACCGGTACGATGGCCAAAGGTATTGTGAAGGCCTTCGCTGCCAAGATGCCCGTTACGATGAAAAGCCGCACCCAGGCCAGTATTGACAAGGCCATGGGCTCTATCAGCAAGGGTTATGCCAAGTTGGTGGAGAAAGGCAAAATGACTCAGGATGTCGCTGACGCTTTGATGAAGAACATCAGCACCACCACCGACTACAGCACCTTTGCCGATGCCGACCTGGTCATTGAGGCCGCAGTGGAAGATATGCAGCTGAAGAAGGAAGTGTTCGCAGAACTGGACAAAATATGCAAGCCAGAAACCATCTTCGCCACCAACTCCTCGTCGCTGAGCATCACCGAAATCGCTGCTTGCACCTCACGCCCTGCACAATTCATCGGCATGCACTTCTTCAACCCCGCCGACCGTATGGCCCTCATTGAGGTAATCCGTGGACAGATGACCAGCGACGCTGTATGCAAATACATCATGGATTTGGGAACATCCATCGGCAAACAGCCCGTTGAGGTGAAAGAGGCCCCAGGATTTGTCGTCAACCGCATCCTCATCCCCATGATTAACGAAGCTGTGGGCATCCTCGCCGATGGTATTGCCACCGCTGAAGACATTGATAAATGTATGAAACTAGGTGCCAACCATCCTATGGGTCCTCTGGAATTAGCCGACCTCATTGGCAACGATGTCAATCTTGCCATCATGGAGGTTCTATACAAAGAATTTGGCGATCCTAAATACCGTCCTCACCCACTGTTGCGTAAAATGGTACGTGCCGGCCTGCTGGGACGCAAAAGCGGCGAAGGTTTCTACAAATACTAAACCTTGGTATTATGCGTAAAGAGGTAGCAAGCGACCCATCAGCCGCTTGCTACTTTTTTTCTAAATACGAAAGAATTTTTCCGGCATCATTCCGACGTTCCCAAATCCATAAAGCAACCGGCAACAACAATCAAATCAACATAAAACGCAACACACCATGAAACGAACATTGATTGTCTCAGCACTGATTATGCTAATAGCGACACCAGTAGTTAAAGCACAAACAATGGACTTCTCGCCACGACAAGAACGGCTGAAGCAACATATATACTTCTTAGCCAGCGATTCGCTTCGTGGACGCGAAGGCGGCTCCGCTGACGCATTAAAAGCCGCCAACTACATTGTCGAACAGTATACAAACATAGGTTTGTCACCTCTCTATGACACATGGATGGTGCCATTTACGGCATCGTCCGACATAAAAGCATTGGGAAACACAATGGACCAGGCCTACGGAATTTTATATTCCAACCGCAAATTCCGTAACATTGTGGCCGTCATCGAAGGTAGCGACCCTGTGATGAAACACGAATTTATCATCATTGGCGCCCATTACGACCACCTCGGTGTGAAAGGCGACAAAGTGTATAACGGCGCCGACGACAACGCTTCGGGCACCGCTGCCGTAATAGAAATAGCACGTATACTGGTGGAACGAAAAGCCGAACTTAAGCGCAGTGTCATTGTTTGTGCATTCGACGGCGAGGAACTGGGATTATTAGGTTCCACTGCATTGGCCAGAAAATTAACCGACGCAAAAGATGCAGACAACCTAACCTGCGAAATTCTGGGCTACAAAGGCGACACCACCCTTGACGTCCAAGCCACCAAACGTTTCAAGATGATGATGAGTATTGACATGGTGGGGTGGCTCAAAGAGGGTAAAGCTCTGACGTTAGAAGGCACGGGCACCCTGGACGGATGCAAAAAGACTGCACTTGCTTTGGGAGAGCAATGGAATGTGCCTATCCGCTGCAAGAAATTTGAGACCTCCATGCTCACTGCTACCGACACCGAGCCATTCGCCAAGAGGGGCATACCCACACTTGCCATCACTACAGGCCTCAAATCACCATACCACAAACCTGAAGACGATGCAGAACTCATCGACTATGAGGGATTGGACCGTATTGTACAGTACCTATCCGAATTAACCATCGCTATGGCTTCAAGCTCCGATATGAACCCGTCCGGACAATTGGCGGCAAAGCATGAAGCACGTATGCCTTTCTTTGAACTGGGCCTTACAGCAGGATACAACCGCAATGCGCTGCACTACACTGAAGCTGCTTTCAACACACGCCGTCTCTATGGCTACGAAGGCGGCTTGAATGCTCGTCTCAACATGGGCTATATCGCCTTGCAAGTTGAGGGCTTATACTCCCATGCACGCTCGCTTTATCCCGATTCAGCCAACATTTATGGAAGCTCGCTTAAGTGTAGCCAAGATGCCATCACCATGCCCGTATCACTAATACTGCAAATTCCCAAAAGCAGAATGAACTGTTTTGTGGGGTGCGGCGTATATTACAGTTGGCTGATGGGTGCGAAAACAGACAAAAAGGATTACACTCTCCCCCTCTGTGAGGAACACCCGTGGGGTATCCAATGGTCGTGGGGAATGCGATTGAACCACTGGAACCTAGCTGCATCGTACTATTTCCAGATGAACAACCTGTTTTCGGAAGAGGCCAACGCTCTGCCTGTGCCACTCGTGCGGAACCGCAAGGCAAATGTAACGCTGACTTATTATTTCTGGTAGACGGCTTGTTTTCGGTAAGACATCTAATTGTTTTGGTTCAACGACGACTTCATATCATCATAACGGCAGCGTTGTATCTGACGCTGCCGTTTTCTGCGCACCCGCAAGCCCTCCGCATTGCCTTCTGGAACACGGAGAATCTCTTTGTTCCACAGGATGACAGCTTGACAAACGATGACGAATTCACCCCCGACGGGACAATGCGATGGACCTACAAACGCTATCAAGCGAAGTTGAACGGTCTTTGCAAAACAATCGTTGCGCTTGACGCACCATTGATTATCGGGCTTGCAGAGGTGGAGAACAGTCAGGCGATGCACGACCTGTGCCAAGGGACTGCACTGCGTCGGCTGGGCTATAAGTATGTCCACCACGACACTCCCGACCTTCGAGGCATTGACAATGCTATGCTCTACGACAGTCGCAGCTATCGTCTACTCTCCTCGCGACTGATAAGTATGGACAGCAGCCATGTGCTGCAGCATAGGCGAAACCATTTGCTAACCATAGGTGTCACCAAGGATGGAGACACCCTGGTGACCATCATCTGTCACTTTCCATCCAAGCAGGGCGGAAGCGAAGCAGCACGCGCCCGAAACCTTATGGCCAGCCAGCTGCGCGATACGCTAGACGAACTACGACAGTTGCACCCCAAAGCCATCATCGTTGCTATGGGTGACTTCAACGCCGAGCCACACGAAGAGTCAATGACCAAGTCGTTTGGTCTGCCTTGCGACAAGTGGAAAAACCTCATGGCCGACATGCCCGAGGGCGAAGGCAGCTACAATTACAAGGGCGCTTGGTCTTATTTCGACCAGATAATTGTATCAACCGATGGGCAAACCAAATACGCAGCCCAAGTGTTCCGACCCGATTTCCTGCTGACAGACGATGTCAAACACCTCGGCAAAAAGCCCAAACGTACCTACAATGGTTTCCGATACCAAGGCGGTTTGAGCGACCATCTGCCTGTGTATGTCGACATTTTCACCACGCGTTGAATGCCGTGGCGAGCCATCAGTATGTGACCCGAATGGGCGGAGCATTCCCCCAAGGTGGGCAAAATATTGGGCACTGCTGGGCGCAGTTAGCTATTTTCTTCGTATCTTTGCACCCGCAAAGCGGAGGCAGCTCTGCTGCGTACTGACCCAAACTCAACACGATACAGGCATGAAAAGGATACTGACCCTACTTGCTGTGGCACTGCTGGCCACCTCTTGCGGGCGCTCCCGTGAGGAAGTACTGCTCACCTACCCAAACGGGCAACCGCGTCTGGTGGTGACAGTGAAAGGAAAAGACGACAAGAAGGTGCGCGTCGGCGAGAAGTTGTTCTACGAAAACGGCGAGTTGCGTGCCCAAAAACATTTCTCCGGCAATGAGGAAACCCCATCGGGCACATGGGAATACCACTACATGGACGGAAAAATCTTTGCCAAAGGCAACTTCAACAAAGACCATGTCTTTGGCACAGAGTGGCGTTTCTACAATCCCGACGGCTCGGAACTCTATGCAGAGCATGCCGATTCGCTGAAGGTTGTGGAGATGACCGAAACCCAAATGCCTGGCACAGTGTATTACTACAGTGCCGACAGCATACGCGTGTTCCAGTTCTTCGAGGACTTTACGCTGCGCTCAACGGGGACGATACGCCACAAGTTGCTGGACGGACGCTGGAAGTACTTCTACCCCAACGGCACGCTGCAGCTGGAGGCGCTTTACATTGAAGGCAAGGAAAACGGACTCTATTGCAGCTATCGCGAGAGTGGAATACCTTATTTCCGTGGGATGTACATCAACGGCGTGAGGGCCGGGCGATGGGAATTCTACGACGATCAGGGCAATTTGAGTGGGACGAAGAACTTCGACGAATAAGCAAAAGGATTCCCGTGGACGTCATTCTTACCCATCCCATCTATGCAATCGTGGGCCGTGTGGCCGATGAAATGGGTGTGCGCGCCTATGCTGTGGGCGGCGTGGTGAGGGACTATTTCCTTCAACGGCACTGCACAGACATCGACATTGTCTGCGTTGGCGACGGCATAGCGTTGGCGCAGGCGGCGGCCGAGGCCGTGGGACACCATACGGAGGTGCATGTTTTCAAGAACTTCGGGACGGCTTCGTTCCGCTACAGCCACGGCGGAGAGGACTGGCAGATTGAGTTTGTGGGTGCCCGGAAGGAGTCGTACCGCTCCGACAGCCGCAAGCCGGCGGTGACGGACGGCACCCTGGAGGATGACCAAAACCGCCGCGACTTCACCATCAACGCCATGGCTGTGAGTATCAACGCCGACTCTTTCGGGCAGTTGCTCGACCCTTTCGGTGGCATACAGGACTTGGACCGGGGTGTGATACGCACTCCGCTGGACCCGAAAATCACTTTTAGCGATGACCCGCTGCGGATGATGCGTGCCATACGCTTTGCCTCACAACTGGGTTTCACCATTGCGGAGAACACTTTCAATGCCATTAAGGAAAACGCTGGGCGTATCAAGATAGTGTCGCCGGAGCGCGTTACGACTGAGTTGAACAAGATTATCCTGTCGCCGGTGCCGTCGGTGGGATTCCGTCTGCTGATGGATGCGGGTCTGCTGGAGCTCATCATGCCCGACGTGGCACAGCTCAAGGGGGTGGAAAGCGTGGGACAACGGGCTCACAAGGACAACTTTTTCCATACGCTGAAGGTGCTGGACAATGTGGCGGCGAAGAGCGACAACCTGTGGCTGCGCTGGGCGGCGCTGCTGCACGACGTGGGCAAACCGGCTTGCAAACGCTACAACGAGCAGTCGGGCTGGACGTTCCACGGACATGAGGCGATGGGCGCGAAGATGGTGAAACGTATCTTCAAGCAACTGCGTCTGCCTTTGGACATGAAGCTCAAGTACGTGGAAAAGCTGGTGCTGCTCCACATGAGGCCCATCGTGCTGGCTGAGGAGGTGGTGACTGACTCGGCGGTACGTCGTCTGTTGTTTGAGGCGGGCGATGACGTGGAGGCACTGATGACGCTCTGCGAGGCGGACATTACGTCGCGCAACGAGGCCAAAGTGCGTCGCCACCTTGAGAATTTCCAGTTGGTGCGCCGTAAGTTGAAGGAGCTTGAGGAGAAGGATCATATCCGAAACTTCCAGCCGCCGGTGAGCGGGACAGACATCATGCAGGTGTTCGGCTTGAAGCCCTGCAGCGAAATCGGCACGATAAAGGATGCCATCAAAGACGCCATCCTCGACGGAAGGATTCCCAACGAGCGCGCGGCGGCGTGGCAGATGATGCTCGAAGAGGGCGAAAAACTTGGTCTGAAGCCCCTTAAGGAATGAGCGGCGGCTCGTTTACCCATACCTAAAACCTTTCTGCGCCATCAAAACTCTCATTGTCATAGTAGGACCGACAGCCGTTGGGAAGACGGCGATGTCCATCGAGGTGGCCCGTCGGCTGGGGACGGAGATTGTGTCGTGCGACTCCAGGCAGTTCTACCGCGAGCTCGACATCGGCGTGGCACGCCCCTCGGCGGAGGAACTGGCCAGCGTTCCGCACCATTTCATTGCGCACCGCAGTGTGACCAACCCATACAACGCCTACCAGTTCGAGCAGGAAGCGCTGGCGCGGCTTGAGGTTTTGTTTGCCGAACACGAGGAGGTTGTGGCCGTTGGGGGCAGCGGACTGTATGTGGACGCCCTGTGCCAGGGCATCGTGCGCCTGCCCGACCCGTCGCCTGAGCTGCGGCAACGGCTCGCCCGGCAGATTCGCGAGGAGGGACTGGAGCCCCTCAGGGAACAGCTGCGGGCTCTGGACCCGGTGTATTACGAGGCGGTGGACCAGCAAAACCCCATGCGTCTGCAACGGGCGCTTGAGACTATCCTCACCGCAGGATGCCCCTACAGCGAGCTGCTGAAACAGGAACGCACGCCGAGACCCTTCCGAATCATGAAGATAGGCCTGCAGACGGAACGCGAAATCCTGCGCAACCGCATCGCCCTGCGCACCGACCGCATGATGCGCGACGGGCTGCTGGAGGAGGTAAGGTCGGTGTTGCACCTGCGCCAGCTCAACACACTTAACACAGTGGGCTACAAGGAACTGTTCGCCTACATGGACAACCGATGTTCGCTCGACGATGCTGTGAACAACATAAAGCTTGACACCTGGCACTATGCCAAGAAGCAAATCACTTGGTTGAAGCGCTATCCGGAAATCATCTGGACTGACAACCACGACGTCCGCCAGGCCATGCAGCATGTGGAGCATGGGCTGGAGCAGACCGACGCCCTATGCCGGCCATAGCGTCGGCTGGGTTATCCAAATCATTTTTCCCTCAAAAAATGTGTGGCGGCAAGCCAGTTTTTTAACATTTCACCCATGCTATGTGTTATGTAGCGTGGGCGGTCAAAATGCATACTGAAACTGAGCGTTTTACAAAAGGTCACTTTTTGTATCATGAAAAGTTAGGTTTTTTGGCACGAAAAGTTAGGTTTCGTGATAGAAAACCTAACCTTTTCTATCACGAAAAGTCACCCTATGTATAAGCAACCCTCAGAAGGGGTATCCGCAAGCCCCATTTCAGCAAAACATTTTAACAAAAAAAAGGTCTCTTCCGCTGGGGAGAGACCCTTGTTCCGAAGACGCCGCGCAGGGCGAGAAACCACCTGGCGCACCCGCCGCGCTAAGCCAACGCACGGCCCAGCATCTCGAAAAAGGTGGGAAACGACTTGCTGACCACCTCCGGGTGGAGGATTTCCAGCTGCGGAAAGATGGCCCTGAGCATGGCAAACGACATGGCTATGCGATGGTCGCCGTGGGGGTCGACAGGTTGTGAGACAACCAGTTGCGACGGGTGGATGCACATCATGTCCTCCGTCGCCTCAATGTTGCACCCCATTTTCGACAACTCTGTGACAATGGAAGCCACACGGTCCGACTCCTTCAGCCGAAGGTTGGCGATGCCCGAAAGGCGCGCCTCCACCCCCAAACCGGCACACGCCACAGCCACGGCGGGCACCAAATCGGGCGTGTCGGTAAAGTCTTGCTCCAACGTATCGGCCACTTTCCCAGTGCGTTCAATCTCCATGGCGAGCCCGTTGTTGGCCGAAACCACACCCAGACGCTCAAAGATTTCCATCGCCACGCAGTCGCCCTGCAACGAAGGGTGAGCCAGTCCGGACATGTGCAGACGACATCCGGGACGCAAAGCCGCCACGCCATAGAAGCAGGAAGCCGCCGACCAGTCCTTCTCAATCACAACCGCGTCACATTGCGGGATGTTGTGTTCCACATGGTAGGCAGGCGGATTGCCCTTCAAAGCCCATTGCACGCCGGCACGTGTCATCATGTCAAGCGTCATCCTGATGTACGGTTCCGATGCCACATCGCCCTCCAACTCAATCGCCAAGCCGTGCGGAAGACTGATGGCGGCCAACAGCAGCGCCGACACAAACTGGCTGCTCATGGAGCCATCGACCTTCAGGCGCGACGCTGTGGGCATCACACCCTCTATCTGCAAAGGCAGGAAGCCCTCGTTCACCTGACATTTTATCTGGCATCCGATGGAGCGCAACGCCTCGATGAGTGGCGCCATGGGGCGCTTGCACAGATATTCCGAACCCGTAACGACGTGCGTTCCGGGCGTAAAGGCCAGCAACGCCGTGATGAAACGAGCCGCCGTGCCAGCGTCGCGGCAGTCGAACGTATGGCGACGGCCCATCTTCATCTGTCGCAACAGACGCTTGAACAGCTGCGTATCGTCAGCCGACGAAAGGTTTTTTATCTTGATACCGTTCGACGAAAGATAGTCGAGTGCCAGCCAACGGTTGGAGATGCTCTTGGATGAAGGTAGTGTAACTTGTATTGCTTCCATAGGTAACTAAGTGGATTCTTAAGGTCTTGCAATCTTGCGGGACACTTCTGGAGGCCTGCAGCGCCCCTGCATCATACTTCTATTCCGTATTCTTTTATTTTGCGGTACAACGTTCTTTCAGAAATACCCAGCTCGCGGGCAGCCAGTTTGCGCCTGCCGTTGAAACGGTCAAGTGCCCTGACAATGGCCTCACGCTCACGCTTGTCGAGCCCCAGAGGCACGTCTTCCACCACCTCCGAGTCCTGGAACTCTTCGCTCTCGGCAGGTTGCGGATGCTGCTCCACGCGCAGAGGCACATGGTTGGACGGCGCGAAATAGGACTGCTGCCCATCCTGGGCATAGCCATCGCCCTGTAACGGCACATTTCCGTGTGCGATATTGGTGATTACCTGCTTGAGGTTGGCAATCTCCGTGCGCATCTCATTAATCATCTGACCCATCGTGAGCGCCTTCAACAGCAACTCCCTGTCAGATATATGCGCAGCATCCCCGGCAATTCCGCTGTTGTAAAGCGCCGGCATCTTTTCCTCCGGCACATAGTTAAGGTAATTCTGCAGGATGGCCCGGGTGATGGTACGCTCCTGCTCCACCACCGCAATCTGCTCCGTCATGTTTTTCAGCTCACGTATGTTGCCGTACCAGGGATAGTTCATCAAGTACTCCTTGCCATCCTCCGACAAGAAGATGGGCGGCATCTTGTATTTCTCAGCCACATCGGACGAGAACTTGCGGAACAGCAGATGAATGTCCTCCTTGCGTTCGCGCAAAGGCGGTATATAGATGGATATCTGGTTTATTCTATAGTATAAGTCCTCTCTGAAACGCCCGTTGCGCACCGCTGCGAGAATGTCCACATTGGTCGCCGCCACCACTCGCACGTCCACTTTGCGCGCCGCCGAAGAGCCCACCGGCATAATCTCGCCATTCTCCAACACACGCAGCAGCTTGACCTGCATCGCCAAAGGCAGCTCTCCAATCTCGTCCAGAAATATTGTACCACCGTTGGCCTCCTCGAAATATCCCTTGCGGTCCTTGTCGGCACCTGTGAAAGACCCTTTCACATGACCGAAAAGCTCACTTTCTATGGTACCTTCAGGGATGGCTCCGCAGTTGACGGACACCAGTTTCTTATGTTTCCGGCTACTGTTGTCATGAATAATGCGCGAGAAAACATCCTTGCCAACGCCACTTTCTCCCGTGATAAGGATACTCAAGTCGGTCGAAGCAACCTGAACGGCCTTGTTGATAGCCAACAGCAACCGAGAGTCGTTGCCTATGATATCGTAACGTTGCTTTATGGTATCTGTTGTCATAATTCTTGTTAGTTATACACACAATGTATCTGGGCACACAGTTCCTTCTTGGCTGCGAGCAACGCCATCTTCTCCTGCAGTAGTGCCTCCAGCACCTTTTCATCCTGTCCAGCCGCCTTGAATTGCTGCGCCAAATCATTCATCTTATGGTCGATCTTACGCAATTTGAATATATTAAGGGCATTTTCAACATCCTCCGCCACATGGTTTTCGGGATGTTGCACGCTTACATGATGCAGTTTCTCCCATTGGTCGCTCACCGTATAAGGTTCCACCATCATCTCAAGTGCCGTACTACGAATCTGCTCGTCAGGATTGTCGACAAAGAACTGACTGTCGAGCAACGTGCCTTGCTGAAGCTTTTGTGCATAAGCATTAAAGATGGTTTGATAGATAGGATTATCGAACGTCAATCCATCGTTGTAGATGTCGCCGACAATAACTGCCGCCACATATTCTGCGTGCTCTTCCGTCTTGCCCCCTTCAACCTTCACGGTTTGCTTGATGACTTGGTTTCCGTTATTAATCAGCAGGCGTATTATCTTGCTCTCCTGCAACTCGTCGGGGAACATATTGTAAAGCGCCGCCGTCTGGGGGGATACCGTTGGCACCGCCACCTGCTCTGGAGCAGAAACGGCAGAGGCAGGTGCCGCTGCATCTTCCTGCGAGAGAGGCGTCTCGGCAACTGCAGGTTGACCATTCTTATCCTGACTTGCTTTGAATTCTTTCTGAGCCTTGAGATACAGGGCATTGGCCAATTCGCGTTGCAGCGTCTGCTCTGACATACCAAATCTGGAGGCGCATATCTTCACATATTCCGACCGTTCCAGCAAATCAGGTACAAGGGCGATGGTCTTGACGATGTCTTTCAACATCTCTGCCTTGCGGATAGGATCGTTCTTCACATCATCCTGCATCACACGCAGTTGGTACAGCACGATGTTCTCCTCATGGTCGCGCAGATATTCCTGCAACATCGTGGAGCCATGCTTCTGGGCGTAGCTGTCTGGGTCATCGTCGTCGGGAAACATCACCATACGCACATGCATGCCCTCTTCGAAAAGCAAATCGGTGGCGCGGATAGTCGCTTTTACGCCTGCCTTGTCGCCGTCGTATACCACCGTAACGTTCTTTGTATAACGCCTAATGAGGCGTATCTGCCCCACGGTGAGCGAAGTGCCACACGAAGCCACCGTGTTTTCCACACCCGATTGGTGCATCGACACCACATCGACATTGCCTTCCACCAGATAGCATTTGTCGGCCTTAGCGATGGCCTGCCGTGCTTGGTAGAGGCCATAGAGAGTGTTGCTCTTGTCGTAGATGGGGGAATCTGGCGAGTTGACATACTTCGCTTTGTCTTTATCCTTTGTCAGGATTCGGCAACTGAAGCCCATCACCCTCCCCGATGTGCTGAAGATGGGAAATGTCACCCTGCCACGAAAGCGGTCGTACACCTTGCCTTCATCGGTAAATACCGTAAGTCCTGAGGTTTTAAGAACTTCGTCGGAATACCCGTTCTTGCGGGCATAGTCGGTAAAACCACGCCATTCGTCCAAACAGTACCCCAAGCCGAAGCGCTTGATAATCTCGTCCGTCATACCCCGGCCGTGGAAATAGTTCAATCCCACCGCGCGCCCCATCTCATCATTATATAACAAATCGGCGAAATACTTCTGGGCGAACTCGCTAACATGGTAAAGCACATCTCGTTCGTTTTGCTTCTGCCTTTGTTCCGGAGTCTGCTCCCCTTCTACGATGTCGATGTTATACTTCTTGGCCAAATAGCGCAACGCCTCTTGATAGGAGTAGTGCTCGTGTTCCATCAGAAAGCGCACCCCGTCGCCTGCCTTGCCGCAGCCAAAGCACTTGTAGATGTTCTTGGCGGGAGTCACAACGAAAGAGGGAGTCTTCTCGTTATGGAACGGACAGCAGGCGATATAGTTCGAGCCGCGTTTTTTTAGCGACACGAATTCGCCCACAACTTCCTCTATACGGACAGCATCCTTAATACGTTGTATGGTCTCGGGGTCGATCATTTCAAGGTGCAAAATTACAAAGAAAATGCAAAAATTCGTCCAAATAATCGCAAAAGTTTTCCACAACATAAAACACCCCGTTCTAACTCTAACCTAAGTCTAACCTAAGTCTAACTTTACTCTAACTTTTGGTTGACCCACTCATTTATCAATTAAAACGCACATAAATTACACACGTACAGACAAATGAATACATTTGGTAATAACTAACGCATTTTACATTTCACATTTCACTTGTTGGTGTCTAAAAAAAACGTATCTTTGCACATTCGTTTGTCTTATTCCTTATGAGTATCTTTCGACGTTCCATCCTCTATATACTGATGTTGCTGCTCTGCTTCACCACTTGGGCACGCAACGAACGTGACACATTGGGGGTTGGCACGCGTATGACTTTTTCCGAAAACCTTGGGCAATGGGACGACCAAATATTGTTCCGCTCGCAGATGAAAGCGGCGACCCTGTTTCTGGAGAAAGACCGCTTCACCATCGTGGTGCAGCACCCGGACAATAGCAATTTGCACCACCACCCTGCCCTCAACAATGAGGACAAGCGCTATCGCCAACACGCTTACCAAGTGCTCTTTGTGGGGGCGAAAACGCAACACGTGGAGGGTGGCCAGAAGCATGAAGACTACGAGAACTACTTCATCGGCAAGGACCGCCGGCGTTGGAAAGGCGGCGTGGGGATATATGATGACGTCAACTACCGCGACCTTTACCCAGGCATTGACCTTAAGGTATATTCGGCTGCAAATGCCATGAAATACGACTTTATAGTGGCTCCAGGAGCCAATCCGTCGGATATCTGCATGCGATACGAAGGCGTGGATGGCACCCGCCTACAGAACGGCAACATTGTGGTTAAGACCTCTGTTCTCGACATCGTGGAGCTGCGACCTTATGCCTACCAGATGGTGGACGGCCACGAGGTTGAAGTGGAAGCCCGCTACATACTCAAAAACGACGAGGCACGCATACAAGTGGGGCGCTACGACGCCACCCGCCCTCTCATCATTGACCCATACCTATACTTTTCCACCTACACTGGATCCACATCAGACAACTGGGGAACCACAGCCGCCTACGATGCACACAAAAACGTATACACCTCGGGAGTATCTTTCGCGCAAGGATACCCCTACTCGTTGGGGGCATTCGACAGCACCTACAACGGCAACGCCGATGTGGGCATCTTCGTGTTCAGCCCCGACGGCAGCCAACGCCGCTATGCCACATACCTGGGAGGGAACTATGGTGATATGCCCCATAGTCTTTTCGTTAACGACCTCGATGAATTGGTCATCTTCGGAACGACGGGGTCCGACAACTTTCCAACCACACCAACGGCCTACGACACTTCGTTCAACGGCGGCACTCCGATACAGTACGAATCGAACGCCATCAACTATCCCAACGGATCCGACATCTTCGTCAGCCGCTTCAGTAATGACGGCAGACGCCTACTGGCCTCCACCTATGTAGGCGGCGCAGGTAACGACGGATTGAACTACGAGAACTACTACAACGCCAACAATACTCTCATTATGCTGGGCAACGACTCGCTTTACTACAACTATGGCGACGGCGCTCGCGGAGAATTGATTACCGACGACTTGGCCAACATTTACGTCGGCTCGACCACCAAATCGGCCAATTTCCCTGTAACATCCAACAGTTTCCGTCCCTTCTACAGTGGCGGGCAAGACGGCGTGGTGTTCAAATTGGATTACAATCTATCCAACCTGCTATGGAGCAGCTACATTGGGGGCTATGGCGACGATGCTGTATATTCCATAGACGTTGACAACGAATACAACTTGTTGGTATGCGGCGGCACCAATTCCATCAACTTCCCAACGACCTCAAACGCATACAATACCAGCTATAACGGAGGCAGCGCCGACGGCTTCATAGCCAAGATTTCCTACCACGGCAATATGCTTATGGCTTCCACCCTCTTCGGCTCATCATCCTACGACCAATGCTACTTCGTACGCACCGGCAAACGCAACGATGCCTTTGTCTTCGGACAGACGACAGCCAGCGGCACCACCCTCGTCCATAACGCCACCTACAACACTCCTAATAGCGGACAATTTCTGGCACGATTCACCCCCGAACTCGACTCTCTGATTTGGTCAACAGTATTCGGTACTGGCAGCGGAGAGCCCAACATCTCACCTACCGCCTTCGCCGCCGATGTGTGCGACCGTGTCTATGCCGCTGGATGGGGACGCAAGTTCTGCGGCTACTATTTGGCCGGTCAGACGATACCGTGGAATACCTACGGCACATGGGGAATGCCCATCACGCCCGATGCCTACCAAAGCACTACCGACGGACAAGACTTCTATGTGTTCAGTATAGACGATGCCGCATCCCAACAGGTGTACGGCAGTTTCTTCGGCGAGATACACGGGCTCAACGACAACTACGGCGGTACCGACCATGTGGACGGAGGCACCAGCCGTTTTGACCGCTGCGCCACCCTATACCAATCGGTATGTGCCAGTTGCGGCGGTACTGACGCTTTTCCCACCACCGCCGGCGTATGGTCAACAACCAACAACGCTTCCAACTGCAACAATGCTGTGTTCCGGCTCAATGTCAACAACGACTTTCCCGTGGCCGACTTTGTTCAGCCTCCGACCCAATGCGCCCCTGTGTTCAACTACCAGTTTGAATTCACCGGCCGCGCCGACCGTGTGCAATGGACATTTGGCGACGGTTCTGCTGCGCAGACGATACGAAACGGTTCCTTTAACGTGCGCCACACCTACCTTTCTCCAGGTATGTACACCGTGCGGCTGGTGGCCTATATGGATACCGGATGCCGCGGTACCGACACCATCGAACATCAGATACTTGTTCTGGGCAACCGCTCATCGTGGCTGGACACACTCAGCGTCTGTCCTGGCAATCCTATACAAATTGGACTCACACCAACCATCAATTCCACCTACCGTTGGATTACAGGGGCAGTAAGCGACAGCACTATCGCCAATCCCTACTGTTCTTCGGACGGACACTACACCCTACTGGTGAGCAACATCACCAACTCTTGTGTGGACACGGTACACCAAATTGTCACACTGGGGCATGCAAACTTTTCCATCACGGGCGATACAGCCAGCTGCTCCTCGCCGCTGACATTCGCCGTCAACTGCCAGGGTAGCCAAATCCACTATTTCTGGTCGCACCACGACAATTTCTCCGATACTATCAACACCAATACCCTATTGCCCAATATCACCATCGACCTTGACACTTCTATGACTTTGTATGTCCACGTGGTTGACCAACTGGGATGTGAAGAGACCGACAGCATCCATGTGCGATTCTACTCCGTAGTGGACACTCTTATCACCACCCCGACCAGCTGCCCCGACAACTGCGACGGAACCATCACGTCGCTATCGACCGGGTTTGCCGTTCGTCCCTATAGTTACACTTGCGACAACACGCCGCTTACCGATAGCGTAGCTCGCGGCCTCTGTCCTGGCGACCATACGATGCTTTTTACAGATGCCAACGGATGCCACGTGGAGAAACACGCTACCATCGTCGCCCCACAGCAACCGACGGTCTCAGCTACGGTAACACACGTTCCCTGCCGTGATGGCAACACCGGAGCCATACAACTTGCTGTAAGCGGTAATGCTCCGCCATACACGTTCCTCTGGGCCGACGACAGCAGCACCAGCAACAGTCGCTCCCAACTGACCGTAGGCCTCTATATCGTTACCATCACAGATTCCAACGGATGCCACTTTGACGATACCGTCGAGGTACGCGACATGGCTAACCTCAGCGTCGACGCCCAATACATCAGCAACACATGCGAAGATGATTGTTCTGGGCGGGCATCAGCCATTGTGACTGGCGGCACGGCGCCCTTCTCCTACACTTGGAGCAACGGAGAGACCACCTCCGATGCGGAACACCTATGCGACGGCACATCACATCTTATTGTCACCGACGCCAACGGGTGCGTCGAAGGGGATTCCGTGTTCATCGACACGCAGCACTCCTTTGCCGATGTCAACGCATGGGCCGACACCGATGTGGTGTTCATCAACGGTAGCACAGGGCTGCACGTCACCACCATCCCCAACGGCAGTTACAGCTGGTATCCTGCAGGGCCACTCGACAACGCCTCGTCACCCAATCCTGTGGCCACGCTGACCGACACTACCATCTTTGTTGTCACGGTGACCGACTCGGTAGGATGTACCTACACCGACACGGTACGCGTGTGCTGCATTAACGTCAACTGCGGCGAAGAAAACATTTTCATCCCCAACGCATTCACTCCCAACGATGACGGCAAGAACGACCGGTTGTGCTTCCGTGGCGAATGGGTGCGGGAGTTCTACATAGCCATCTTCACCCGCTGGGGCGAAATGGTGTACGAGTCACACGACATCAACGCCTGCTGGGACGGACGCTACAAGAACAATCTCTGCTTGCCCGGCGTTTATACATACTACTGCAAGGTGTCGTGCGAAGCCGGCATGGAGAACCAGTTCAAGGGCGACATAACGCTAATCCGATGAAAGAGAAGAAAGACCAGTTCGTCATCGCCTATCTAGCCGATCTTGACAATCCCGACACCGTGCTGACCCATGCCGTGGCGCTGGCACGCATGCTCGGCAAAGGTCTCATCCTGCTCTACATCTCCGACCCTCGCTACACCGACCTTACGCCCGACGAGGCAGGAAGCCGGCTGCAGGCATTGCGCTCGCAGGTGCAGTCAGACGGCATCGGAGGCATGGCTCCCCTGGCCGACGTGAGCCACTGCGCGCTGAAGAACGAGACAAAGCCGGTGGTCGACGCGCTACCCACGCTGCTCAACGCCGTAATCGCCGTTGCTCAGGTGGACGACCATGCACGGCGACGCTCTCCGACACACAAGAAAGAGCTGCTGCGCAACTTCAGCGAATGCAAGATTGCTTTCCTCACCGTCCAGCAACCTCTGTCCGGTTTCGGAGCGGCGCATGACGTGGCCTTCAGCGTGGACCACCACAAGGAGAGCAAGGAGAAACTCATCTGGGCAAGCTACTTCGCCCGTTTCAACGCCAGTACGATGCATGTGCTCTACTACGACTATCGCGACGAGGGGCTACGCTACAAGTGGTACAGCAACATGCAGTTCATGCACCGCTTCTTCAGCAACCTGAAGCTGACCTTCGTGCCCCACGTGCTGCGCCGGCGGACGACCTTTGCCGATGTCAGCGCCCTCGACTACGCCAGCGCCAGCGGCTACGGGCTCTTCATTGCCGTCACCACTAGCGAGCGCGACGGCGTGGAGTTCTTCATCGGGGTGCAGGAGGACCGCATCATCGTCAACCGCCACCGCATCCCTGTCCTGTTCATCAATCCCCGCGACGACATCTACGTCCTCTGCGACTGAATCTACCCCCCTACACACCAACTCAAAAAACTGGTGACCACCATATAATTGTCATACACCAATTTTTCAGATGGTGAGCAAGAAAAAGGATAATAATACTATAAAGCTTTCACAGCGAGCGTCATACCATCGGCAGCAGCGATAGCGTCGGGAAAAACGGATTGCGCCTCTTCCAGCAGCGGGGCCACGTCACTATAGCGGGCCGAGAAGTGGGTCAGCAGCAGTCGCCCCACGTGGGCCTTCCGCGCCAGCTGGGCGGCCTGCAAAGCGGTGCAGTGGCGCTTCTCGGCAGCGACGGACGCAAAATCGTTGGCAAAGGTGCTCTCCATACAGAGCAGGTCAACCCCTTCGACAACAGGGAGAATGGACTCGGTATATGCTGTATCGCAGCAATATGCGTAACGATGTACCGGACGTTTCGGCAGGGTGAGTTCCCCATTGGGCACCACCGTGCCGTCCGGCGCACGGAAGTCAGCGCCCTCTTTGACAAGCTGGATGTCGGCGGGCGACAGCGCATAGCGCTCGATGGCCTCCTTGCGAATGTTGAAAAAGGGCTGGTTTTCCTCGAACAGGTAGCCGTAGCAAGGTACCGAGTGGTCGAGCGGGAAAGCGGTCACAACGCATCTGGCGTTTCGAAACACCTCGACGGGCTCCGAAGCGTCAATCTCGACATAGTTAATTTCGTACTGCGGCACAGTATTCGAAATGCGGAAGAGTGTTTGCATGGCCTCGCGTAGCCCCCGAGGCGAAAAGACGGTCACCGGCTCGGTACGCCCACAGAGGTGCATCGACGAGAGCAACCCAGGCAAGCCGAATATATGGTCACCGTGGAGATGGGAAATGAAGATGGTGCCGAGCGACTGCATGCGCTGATGGGTGGCGCGAACCTGATGTTGTGCGGCCTCACCGCAGTCAACCAGCATCTTGAACCCATTAATGTTGACCACCTGAGAGCTACACTGGCGGTCGCGCTTGGGAGTGGCGGCTCCCGACCCGAGTATGGTGACGAAGAAATCCACAGCTATTTGTTGAAATAGACAAGGTCGCCCGTAGCCGGGTCGAATGCGGCACAAATTTTGCCACCAGGCAGGTTGGCCACGGTGCCGAACTGAGCCACCTTTATCGTTTTCTGGAACTCGAACAGCGGCAACTCCGACCCACGGCTATGACCGTAGACGGTGACGCTGGCCGTTTCGGGAATACGGTATTTGAACGTGTGTAGGTCGCGCCATCCACCTTTCTCCACTGTCTGCGTACGATGGCGCACAAAACGAGCCGCATTGCGCAGCATATTGTCGCAACGGATATTACAGGAGACCATCATCGCGTCGTCGACCGTGGAGTCGACGAGTCCCAAGATGGGTGAGAATCGGAAAATCTCCACAGTCTGGTTGTCGATGAGCGTCTTCTCGTCACGGATGTCGACCGTGAAGACCACCGTCTCCGTGGCGACGCTGCCTGTAAACTGCGCTAAAAGCTGCTGACGGCGATCTTCAAGCTGGCCGTTGATATAGCGTAGCGCGTCGCCGTCGTAGGATATCTCATATTCACCGAAAAGGAGTTGCTGCTGTTTGTCAGAGATCTCCTTAATCTCCTCTGCAGCAGCCACGGCACGCTGACGCACCGACCGCACATCCTTCTTAGCAGAAACAAAAGACGGCGTACCCGGACGATCGTTACGGGTATAGAAAGTATCGGCACGATCGTAAAGATTATAAGAAGCCACCGATGACGGCGACGGCGGTGCAGCCGTCTCGGATGCGGCAGTGGTACCATTGTCGTAAGGCATAGAGACATCAGCGGGCATGCCTACGGAGCGTAGCAGCCCTCGAGGATCCACATTGACAGCTATACGATTGGGGCGGACAAAATAATAATGTCTTGGGTCGGGCTGATTAACGGCCTGAACCTCAATCGACCGAATACTATATACAGAATCCGACCCAACGCCAGCAATGCCCAGCAGGTCGTGCGCATACGGAGCAAATGGCGCACAGGCATAGTCGGCCTTGTCAAAAGTCACCGCCACCCGCAACTGCGTATAAGGCAAAGCATAGAGCAATCCTCCAGCGAGCTTGTTATTAGGTTTGGACTGAACCGAATAAACGGTGTAGCGACTGCAGGAACAGACTGACAATGCGAAAATAACCAGTATGATAGAATATCTTTTCATTTGCGTTTTGTTATCAAAAGTAATCCGAAGAACGTAAGCATTCCATTAACCAATAGTATTTCGAAACCGAAATGGTAGCCGCCCAACCAATCCTCTGAATGCTGCCGAAGAATATAGCAGACCACGGGGCTTACAATGGCAACCACCGGCACATATCGGTCATGAACCTGTTTCCGAGTAAAAAGGCCAAAAGCATACATACCCAGCAACGGCCCGTAGGTAAATCCTGCCACATCGAATAGAGTATCAATAAGTGATTGTGTATGGAATGGACGAAATGCCACGATAACCAACAGATATAGCAATGCAAATCCAACATGGACGATGCGGCGTATTGCAAGTTCTGACAGTCGATACGGTTTTTCTCCCTTCTTGTCTACTACTGTCGATTCCACTTTTTCGCAATCATCCTCATGCCTGCCAAAATGGAGAAAGTTGTAACAAAAGGTAGTTGTCAAAGCCGTAAGCGTACCGTCGGCGCTTGAATAGCCAGCAGCAACCATGCCCAGAACAAAGACAATAGCGGTAAAGCCACTGAGCGAAAAAGCAATGGATGGAAATATCTTGTCGCCGACGACCGTGCCGCTTTCATTAACAGGCAACGCAAAGCCCGCAGCATTGGCATAATAAAGCAGCGCGGCACCCAAGCTAAGGAACAACAGGTTAACAACAATAAAGAGCAAGCTAGAAGTCATCACATTCTTTTGGGCATCGCGCAAACTCTTACAGGTAAGGTTTTTCTGCATCATGTCCTGATCAAGTCCCGTCATGGTTATAGTGATGAATGCCCCAGCCAGTATTTGCTTCCAATAGTATTTGGGAGCAGATGGATCCGTTTCAAAAACACGCGTATATCCATCTTCGGACGAACGCCGCAACAATTCGACAAAGGAGATGTCGAGTTGTCGCAGAATAGCTACCACAGTGATGATGGCCGCGAGAAGAAGAAATGTGGTTTGTAAAGTGTCGGTCCACACAACGGTCTTAATTCCTCCGCGAAACGTGTAAAGTAATATCAATGCCACGAAGACTACTGCCGGAACCCAAAAGGGAATACCCCATGCACGGAACACAAACTCATAAAGCACAAACACAACCAAATACATTCGCAATGCCGACCCCATCATACGCGAGATAATAAAGAACAGCGCACCTGTTTTCTCCGACGCGCCACCAAACCGCTCTTCAAGATAGGTGTATATGGAGGTCAGGTTTAGTCGGTAATAGAGAGGCAGCAACAATAGTGCTATAACAGCATAACCGACAACATAGCCGAACACCAGCGGCATATACGTAAATTGCCCCGAATACACACCCCCAGGTACCGACATGAACGTAACTCCAGAAAGAGACGCGCCAATCATGCCATAAGCCACCACAGGCCATGGCGATTTGCGATTGCCACGAAAGAATGCATCATTGCCCGCCTTCTTGGATGTCAGAAAGGTGATACCAAACAACAAGCAGGTATAGCAAAGAAAACAGATAAGGATAACCAGTTCCACAGGCAGTGCGTTATGTATGAATATCTAATCTATTATACCTATTATATTGACACTTCTCCAAAAACAGAATAGAAAAGCGGCAGCGGCAACCCGCTACCGCGATGTTTGCATTGAAACATGATTGTCTGCGACTACTGGAAATACTCCAAATGGCGTTCTGTAATGTAAACAGGAGTAGTGCGGTCGTTGTCAAGCACGTATTCCACCTTCTGAATCCAGTTGCCTTTGTCGTCATATTGGTAACGGAACAGCGTCACAAACACTTCAGGTTCTGATTCTGTATAGTCATACAACGTCTGACTGACGGGCTGATGGTTCTCATCGTACTCGTAGCGCAACTCTCTAACCTTTTTCTTGGAACGGTCAAACACTACCACACGAGCCACATCGCCATTGACATCATACGTATATATCTCACGCTTGTATATCTCGTTCTTGGGGTCGTTGTAGGAACGCTGGCTCACACGGCCTTTATTGTCGTAATATATACGAACACGGTTTTCCACCTGTCGCTCTGCATCCTCCACGTAGGTCTCGCTGAGCACATTGTTCTGATCATATATATAGTAAGTGCGACCTACCACGTTCTCATTAGGGTCAACCACCTGTTCTAACGTAACAAGACCAAAACCGTCATGCTTGTAACGAGTGCGGAATATTACATTATTCTCACCAGTGGAGAGGAACGTCATACTCTTGCGATAACCTTTGGAAGTATAAACGGTCTGAAGATGCTCAAGCATGGCACCACGTTCCATCTCGCCGCCATCGACACGCGCCTCGTAGAGTTTTTGGTCCACACCTGAGACCTTGCCGGCAAAACCGTCAATCACAACGTCGGTTTTATAGTTCTGCGCCGAAACGGCGCCGAAAAAGGCGAGAAACATTGTCGCCGCCAACACAATCTTTATCTTCATATTTTTCTGTATGTTATTATTTTATATCAAATCAACCAATTCTTCGGTCTGCGATTGCACCTACAAAAGTAATCATTTTTTTCAATATAGCTGGCCACACCCCTATTCTACACCTCATAACCGAACTGCCGGAGCGCTCTCTCGCTGTTGCGCCAGTCTTTCATCACCTTGATATGGATACTGAGAAAACATTTCTTTCCTGTAAACTCTTCAATGTCCTTGCGGGCCTCGGTGCCCACTTTCTTTAGGGATTGCCCTTGATGTCCGATAAGGATACCTTTCTGCGATTCGCGTTCCACAAAAACTATTGCACTGATGCGGTCCAATCCCTCTTGTTCCTCATAGCTCTCCACCGCCACCTCGCAGGAATAGGGTATTTCTTTTTGATAATACAGCAATATCTTCTCCCTGATTATCTCTGAGACGAAGAATCGCATTGAGCGGTCTGTGAGTTCATCCTTGGGAAAATATGGCGGGTTTTCGGGCAACAGACGTAGAATGTGATTAAAGATAGTGTCGATATTGAAACGTTCCGTGGCCGAGGTGGGCACAATGACAGCCCGCGGTATCTGGTTCTGCCAATAGGCAATCTTGTCTGTAATCGTCTGTTGGTCGGAGAGGTCGATTTTATTGATGACCAACATAATTGGCGTTGATGATGCCACAACTTTGGCAAGCACCTCCTGGTTCTTCAGCGTCTCGCCCACTTCGGTCACCATAAGGAATAGGTCGGCGTCCTGCAGCGCGGAATTGACAAATCCCATCATGGACTCATGCAGTTTGTAATGGGGATTGACGATACCGGGGGTATCGGTGTAGACAATCTGGAATTCGCAATCGTCCGCTTCGCTGCGACCGTTGACAATACCCATGATACGATGGCGCGTAGTCTGTGCTTTCGCTGTGATAATGGATAGGTTCTCTCCCACCAAAGCATTCATCAGCGTTGACTTGCCCACATTGGGGTTTCCTATGATATTGACAAAACCGGCCTTGTGCATCGTTGACGTTTTGTTTCCCCTATAACGCAAGCTTTCCGATTTTATTACAATATCCGTTCAATATCGCAAAGTGACGACACTTCCATTGTAGGCCGGAACGGATACGGGCCTTGGTAGCGACGTTCGCGATTGTAGAACAGCTGCGGTATTCCTACCCGCTGAGCCCCTACCATGTCGACAGCGAAATCATCGCCGATGACAAGACACTCTTCCGGACGGACAGACAGCTGTTGCAGCACCGCCTCGAAGAAACGTGGGTCGGGTTTATGATGCCCCAAGTCCTCAGACAGGAAGAAGCGGCGGAAGTAGCGATAGATGTCGGACGAATGCATTTTGGGCAGCTGCGCCTCACTGAAGCCGTTGGTGATGATGTCCAATTCGTAGCACGATTTGCCAGACAGATAGTCGAGCAGGTGGCGTGCACCTGGCATGAGTCCTGTCTGCCGTGGGCCTTCATTCACGTAGTAGTCGCCCAGCTGCAGGGAGAGCGCGGCGACACTGCGACAGCCCGTGAGGGCCGACACTCGGTCGGGCGTGCAACCGAAATGCTCCAGCGGCAGCATGAACCGACGCACATGCAGCACCTCCTTGGCCAGCGTGCCTGCGCGATACTGCTCCCACAGCACATCGTTGACCGCACGGTAGTAGTCGTGGAATTCCTTGTAGTCCACGCCGCAGAGTTCCTGCAGGCGGTAGACGCCGAACATCTCTCGGAAGGTGATGTCGGCGTTGCCGTCAAAGTCCCAGAGGGTGCGGTCGAGGTCGAAGAGCAGATATCGGTACATGAGTCGTGGGCAAAAGAAACAGCCGCATAATAGGTGCGGCTGTCAAAGGTTTTGCTATAATCCAACCGACTATTCGGCAGCAGGTGCGGCCTCGGTGGCAGCAGCTTCCTCGGTATCGCTGGTGGAAGCGGCGCGGGTGGTGTTGACTGCCACGACTTCGCTGCTCTTGGGGTTGAGGATGCGGAAGTTCTCGGTGGCGATGTCCTGCACCTTCACACGCTGGGCGATGTCGAGGTTGGTGATGTCGATGAGAATCTCGCTGGGCATGTTGGCCGGCAGAGCTTTGACGTCGAGACGTTTCATCTTGTAGGCCAGTTTGCCGCCCTTCATCACACCCTTGGAGGTGCCGGTGGTGTGGACGGGGATGGACATGACGATTTCCTTGTCGTCGCTCAGCTCGTAGAAGTCGGCGTGATAGACGATGTCGGTAACGGGATGGTACTCGATGTCTTTCAACATGGCGCGATACTTGGTGCCGTTCAGGTCGATGTCCACGAAGCAGGGTTCGGGGTTGAAGATAATACGGTCGAACTGTGTCAGGGGGATGGCCATTCTTTTCTGCTCACCCTTGCCGTACATGACACAAGGCACTTTGGCGTCGCGGCGCAACGCTTTAGCATCTTTTTTCCCTACGTTCTCTCTCAGAGAACCGCTCATAGATACTACTCTCATGATTGTTGTTGTTTTAGGTTGGTTAATGTTTTATTTGACTGCGGCCGTAGCCGTTTGTTTCCGTTTTAGAGGCGGTCGATGACGCCTTTGTGGTGGATGGTGGTCTCGTAGAGGTCGTCGATGGACTCGCAGCTGACGATGCGGCGGATGGCTTCGGAGATGAGCCATGCCGTGGAGAGCACGTGGATTTTCTTGCTCGAGCGCTTCAGCGGTATGGTGTCGGTCACCACCAGCTCTTCGAGTTCGGAGTTCTCTATCTTCTCGATGGCGTTGCCGCTCAGCACGGGGTGCGTAATCATGGCGCGGACGCTGAGGGCGCCGGAGGCCTTGATGAGCGATGCGGCCTTGCAGATGGTGCTGCCCGTGTCGATGATGTCGTCGAGCAGGATGACGTGCTTGCCTGCCACGTCGCCGATGAGGCGCATCTCGCCAATCTCGTTGGGCTTGTTGCGGTGCTTGTAGCAGACCACGAAGCTATTGTTCAGAGTCTTGGCATAGACGCCGGCGCGTTTGCTGCCGCCCATGTCGGGCGAGGCGAACATGATGTCCTCCACGGGGATGTCCCAGTCGCGGATGTAAGGCATGAAGAGCGACGAGCCGAAGAGGTGGTCCACCGGGATGTCGAAGAAGCCCTGGATCTGGTCGGCGTGCAGGTCCATCGTCACCACGCGGTCCACGCCGGCGGCCTGGAGCATGTTGGCGATGAGCTTGGAGGCGATGGGGACGTGCGGTTTGTCCTTGCGGTCCTGGCGTGCGAAGCCGTAGTAAGGGATGACGGCGATAATCTTGTGGGCCGAGGCGCGCTTGGCGGCGTCGACCATCATCAGCAGTTCGAACAGGTTGTCGGTGGGCGGCATGGTGGACTGGATGATGAACACGATGCCTCCGCGGATGGACTGCTCGAAGGAGGGCTGAAACTCGCCGTCGGCATACTGGAAGATGGCCGACTTGCCGAGATCCGTGCCATAGTTTATGGCCACTTCGCGGGCCAGCGTTTCCGTCGCACGGCCAGCGAAAATGAACACTTTATCGTTTGTGGGTGTACTCATTGGGCTGTTGGAATTTGAACTGCAAAAGTACAACATTTTTTTGATTTACCGCCCCAATGCAAAAAAAATTTTGCCAGTATCAAAAAAGTGTGTACTTTTGCAAACGTTTTCGAGAGACAAACGCGCCGTCCAAATGCGGCGGATGCGACGGGAAAACACTCATGCCCAGGTGGCGGAATAGGTAGACGCGGTGGTCTCAAAAACCACTGAGGTAACACTCGTGCCGGTTCGACCCCGGCCCCGGGTACGACATGGGAAACAGGATTGCGGTCTTCTTCGGCGCAATCCTGTTTCTTTTTTCCTCACCGCCCCGTTTTTGCGTTTCCGCGTACCGATTTTTGCGTCTCCGCACCCCTACTATTGCGTTTTTGCATTCGGATTCCTGCGTTTTAGCGTACCGATTTTTGCGTTTCACCCCCCCACTCTTGCGTTTCCGCATTCGGATTCCTGCGTTTTAGCGTAACGATTTTTGCGTCTCCGCTCCCCTACTCTTGCGTCTTGGCACGCACCCTGCACGCGCGTGGCCCATATATAATATAATGTATAACGGCACATGTGCGCGCGCAGTGAACGCTCTGCGCAGGTTGACATAGTAATGTGAACGTTTTGACATAGTAATGTGAACACACTGACATAGTAATGTGAAGGCGTTCACATAGTAATCTCAATTTTTCCACATCGCATACTAAAGCGGCTCACATCACGTTATCAAGCTGTACAGAGTGGGCTCTGCGTGCGCTTTGGGTGCACTCTCATCACGGATAAATCACCTATATATCACATTATGGCATACTACAGGAAACGCAAATCGGCCCTTACGGGGCTGTGGACACCGATGGCGGTGTCGGCACAGATGGTTGACGAGAGATACATTGCCGAGCTTATCGGCCAGCGGTCGACGGTGCATGCCGCCGACATTGCCGCCGTGCTCACGGCTCTGCCCGAGGTCATCGGCGAGGCGCTGGCCGACGGATTCTCGGTGCAGCTGGGACGTCTCGGCTCGTTCAACCTCGTGGTCGAATGCAAGAAGACCGGCGTGGCCACGCCCGCCGAGGTTTCGCCCCGACAGATCACCAACGTCCGCGTCCAGTTCCGGCCGCCACGGAAGATGCTGTGGCTCGGCAACGGACGCCGTCGGCAGAACATGCTGCTCAACCGCAAGATAGACTGGAACGAGCTGCCGCCGCGACGGGGCTCCAAGGCCAGCGAGGAGGAATAGCCGCGGCCCTGAAACAAAGACGGGCAGACACCGGTGTCCGCCGCGAAACGCCCTAAAACAAAGACGGGCAGACACACGGGTGTCCGCCGCGAAACGCCCTAAAACAAAGAAAGGCAGACACACGGGTGTCCGCCTTTCCTCATATACAAAGGGCGATGATTATTTCTTCATGTCGCTGAGCGTGCCGGCGATGGCCTTGGCACCTTCCTTGATACCCTTGTCGGCAGCGTCCTTGGCAGCAGCGGTGGCTTTTGCCTTCAGGCAGCTCTTGTACTCCTGGTCCATAGCGGCGATGAACTCGTCGTTGCCCTGGTACTGAGCGTACTTGGCGCTGATGATGGAACGGATGCAGCTCTCAACGGAGGCAGCGTCCTGCTTGTAGCAGTTGCACTTGGCCTGGCCAGCTTCCTTAGCGGCGGCGAGCATAGCGCTGTTGTCAACGGTAGCGTCGGCGGTGGTAGCAGCGGGAGCTTCAACAGCGGCGGGCTCTTCTTCAACGATGGTGGTGTCGATGGTGTCGACAACTTCCTCTTCAGCGTTCTTGTTGCCACAAGCAACGGTCATGCCAGCCACGAACAGAGCGGCAGCGGCAATTAATAAAGTTTTTTTCATTGTGATTTAAATTTTTAAAAGGTTAGTACATTTCTTTTTCAGGTTTGCAAAGGTACGCATTTTCCACATACACGTTGCAACAAAACGGAGATTTAAGATTATTTAAACATTGCGCGGAAAGCTGTCGGAGCGCGGGCGGCCCGCCCGCATTGTTGCATGCAATGCGCCGGCGCACCCTGTCGGCGCTCACTTCCTGCCCAGGTATTCCTCGCGTCGGGCCCAATGCTCCTTGAAGTCGGCATAGTTGCGCTGCAGGAGCTCAGGCGTGTTCAGGTCGTAGGGACATTTCTTCCGGCACTGGCCGCAATGGAGGCACCCCTCTATCTTCTTCATCTTCTCGTTGAACTCCTCGGTGAGATACACCTCATAGGGCGCGCGGCGCAGGAAGAGGTACATGCGGTTGCAGCTCTCTATCTCGATGCCCGCGGGGCAGGGCTGGCAATAGCCGCAGCCGCGGCAGAAGTCGCCCGAAAGCTCCTTGCGGTCGTACTCGATGCGAGCCCGCATCTCGTCGTCGAGCACCGGCGGATTGTGCTGGAAAGAGATAAACTCGTCGAGCTCGCTCTCGCGCTGTATGCCCCATATCGGCTCCACGTTGGGGAACTGGGCGATGTAGGCGTAGGCCGTGGCGGCATGGTTTATCAGACCGCCGGCGAGCGCCTTCATGGCGATGAATCCCATGTTGCACGCCTCGCAGTCGCGCACCAGCTGCAACTCCTTGTCGGAGGCCAGGTAGGAGAACGGGAACTGCAACGTCTCGTAGAGTCCCGACTCGATGGCCTCGTGAGCCACGGCGAGACGGTGGTTGGTGATGCCTATGTGGAGCACCTTGCCCTGACGGCGTGCCTCAAGCATGGCCTCATAGAGACCCGTGCCGTCGTCCGGCTTGGGACAGAACGCGGGATTGTGGAACTGGTAGAGCTCTATATGGTCGGTCCGCAGCAGCCGCAGCGAAGTCTCCAAGTCTTTCCAGAAACCAGCGGCATCCGTTGCGCCCGTCTTGGTGGAGATGACCACGCGGTCGCGACGGTCGTGGAATGCGGCTCCCAGCTTTTCCTCGCTGTCGGTATAGAAACGGGCAGTGTCGAAATAGTACATGCCATTGTCGAGCGCCTTATGGAGCAGCCGCACCGTTTCTTGCTTGCTGATGCGCTGAATGGGCAACGCACCGAATCCGTTTCGGGGAACCTCAAGGTTTGTCTTTCCTAATATCATGAATGATGTATGTCTGAATGCATATATCGCCGGACGTCGCCGCATTGCCGCAACGCCGCCGAATGCTATTGTTTCACCACTTTCACAACATGCTGCCCGATGCGGAGCATGTAGATGCCGCGCGGCAGCCCCTGGAGCGACAGCACCGCAGCGGACTGCCCTGCCGTCACCGCTTGCCGCAACACGGCGCAACCCTGCATGTTGTAGAGCGTCATCTCGCGAGACGAGGCAGGAACATTCTCGATGGTGAGCCGTCCGCTGGTGGGGTTGGGATAGACACGCACATCGGCAACCGTCGGCTCGGCAATGTCCATACGGTTCACGAAAGTGGCATGGAGCAGACAGCTCCGCCGCACCCGCAGCGCGTAGGTATGCACACCGTTGACGACACGCACCGAGGTGGTGACACGCTCGCCGTCGAGATAAAGGTTGGCAAAGATGAAATGTTCGTGCGGCACCATGGTGAACGTCACCGTGTCGCCCAACTGATAGACATGGTGACCCTGCGGAGTGAACTCGCCGCCGCCGTTGTCGGTGCTATGCACAAGGTAGCCCGGCATGAGGCACACATTGTCGACCCGCACGCCGCTCTGTCCGTTGAACCGGAAACCGACAAACGTATACGCCGTCACCTCCGGCAAGCTAATATATATGGTATTGGTGTCGTGCGGACAATCGGCCGGCGTCAGCGTCTGCATCACCTGCCAATCGCCAGTGACGCTGGCACGGTAAAGCACACTGAGATTTGCATTGGAGTCGGCCTCAAAGTTGACATGGAACGACAGCACAGCGTTCTGCACGCTGTCGGGGAAACTCACCGGCGCAGAATAGACCGTGTAAACACCATCCCACGAAGGGGCATTGGTGTTAGGTTCAAGGACCTTGGCACCATCGTGCTCATTCACCTCCCAGTCGCCCGTCCAGCAGGCGGGAAGCTCGCCAACCGCAACGCTTTCAAAGTCCTCGCTGCGCCATTCGGTTGCAGCACAGGCGAGCGTAGTAGCGGACGCCGAGACGTATGTCGGTGCATACGTAGTATCGTTCAACTTGGTATACAGACGGAAATAGTAGGTGGTCGAGGACTGCAAGCTGTCGGCAAACGTCCTATTGTCACCGTTGCAGTAAACAACCACGCCACCGCCCTGCAAGGTATCACCGACGGAATAGTTGCGGCCAAACTGCGGTGTTCCAAACACATTGGTGTCCGACACAACAATCATGGCTTTCAAGCTGCCGTAATTGACCCAATCCAGACGCACTTTGTTATGGCTCACACCCACCGCCGTCAAACCAGACGACTGCGGCAAAGCACCTTTGAAGCAGAAACTGACCGTCTTGCGCGTATTGTTCTCACTGATATAGGTGAGCGGGGAATTGTTGGGTTGCTTGCTCCACGGACGGAACCAAGGCACCGAGTTGTCGGTCAACGAGTCACGACGCGAACCATAAGGGAATGCAGCCATTCCAATCGAACCATAGGAAGAGGGGCTGGCATTGGGGAAAGTGTCGGTCGAAGGTGCCACGATATATATCTGCTGCGGATGCCTGTAGTTGCTCACGCTGGCACCATGGGCATCGGGATGGATGTGGTACACCAGCATACCATGTCCAGGGGTTTGCTGATCCCACTTCTGCTGCTGACGATTCTCCAGGAGGAAGAAATCACCGTTCGTCGATGTGTTGATACGGTGGTAGTCAGTATTGCAGTCTGTCACCGAGCGCATCGTCACCATCTGTGGTTGAGTGAGAGTGTCGCATGTCGCCCAATGATATATGTATATCTTTGTATACGGGTTGTGCTGCGCGGGTGTGATACCATTGCGATTCCAGCTGCCTCCCGACATGATATCCCAGGCACCGAGACCAGGATATTGCCCGCCACTCTCACCGTAATCTGTGTCGTAGTAGTCGGGAGCGCCAAAGACATGTCCCAACTCATGGCAGATCACGCCTATGGCAGTAAGGGCCTCACCAAAGTTACCCCCACATTCAGGCGAACACGAGTAGACATCAACGATAGTGTTGTTATACACCGGCGAACTAAAGATGTTCCATTTATGCGACCAAATCTGCGTAGCGTTGCCAGTGGCCTCTTCACCATGACCCGCAAAAATGATGTGCATGCCGTCAATATGGCCGTCACCATCGTTGTCATAATCCGAAAAGTCAACCTCATGCGAAGCAAATTCCACGGCCTGTGTTGCAAACGACTGATACCCGAGAGCGTAATCGGGGTTGTTGCCGTAATAGCCCACATTGCTGTCGCCCATGTACGGCCCTACGATATCAACATTAAGGGTAAACTGCCCATGAGACACATCGTAGTAGTAGTCACGCACACTGCCTGTACGATGTCCCTCGGTATAGTTGACCTGGTTGAACAGTGCCTCAAATTCCGCCTTAGTATGAGTGAAGGCCTGGTCGGCAAATGCAAAGAGTATCACCAGAAACTTTTTCTCCCCTAATACATTCTGCATGGACTTGGGCTGCACGCGCATCTGACTGAGGTCGTCCCATACCGACTGCATCGTCCTAACCTGTTCTTTGCTAAAATGCAGATATTTCGGAGTCTGCGAAAGGAATTCAATCACCTCCGCATTTCTCTCCCCTACCGATGTTGCCATGAAAGAAGATGGTTTCATACCGCCTTTTCCATCGGGCATGGCATAATAGAGCGTTCCATCGTTGCCATGCAACAGGGAATATCCATCCGTCGTCTCAGCCCAGTGCACCTTCTCGTCGCCTTTGAGGTATATATCAAAAGTAATCTTGCTATTGGGCTGCTGAAATGAAATAAGTTCAGGAAATGCGGGAACCGCAAATACACGGGATGCATAAAGTAGCATCAATACAATCCAGAGAAATGTTTTTTTCATCGAATATAAAACAAAAGTTTTGTACATGTTTGGTACTGCCTATAGGGCAAAAATTGTAATCATTGATAACCTCAGACATTCTTATAGGAACGCCTCCGACTCGTACTGTTCCATTGAAATTGGCTGTACATCGGCTTGCCCGTTTTCATCCCAAATGAAAAGACTATAGGTATCCGAAGCCGCGCGATACATATCTTTTTCCGACTGGCGAAGCGTAGAGCTGAGCGGAATATTGTGCAACACATACTCATTCACCCGTTCCATAAGAATGCATCGCTGAGCAGTACCAGCATCCATACCCATTGTCTTGGCAAATTTCCTGTCCTGTTTTAGCGGCACTGCTATTCCTTTGAGATTGGTCGGCAGAATTTTGCTTGCTTTCACCCATCGGTGCATCATATCGGTGTTGGTTTTGGTAGAACGCATCCTATATTCCAGATATACGCTCCATTCTCCGTTCTTCTCCACCCATTTATGGATGGTCGTCAGCAGGATGGCATCAATTCCATAGTCGGTCTTATATGAGGACAAACTGCCTTGACGCAATCCCTTATAGTCAATAGAGTCATGCTGTGAAGCCAAAGCCATTGACGCCACCGGACCCATTACATAATACCCCCTACGAAGCAGCGGTTCGGAAAGAGTTTGATAACAGTATTGCGCCGCCACGTCAAGCTCGCGATTATAATCCTTGTTAGTCTGAGTTTTTTCGTACTGACGTCTGGCTAAATCTTCAACTGGAACGACATATAAGGTGACGGGCTTCTCCTTGTAAAGATCGTCATAGTACGCTATTTTCTGCGTATTTTGGCACCCTGATGGGATTAACATAAGCATCACTATCGCAAAATAAAATATCTGCCTTTTCATTGCTGCTCCTCCTGTATAGGTTCTTCTTCGGGCTCATTCTCATCCTGCTGGTCTTCCACTGCAGGAGATTCTGCTGGTTCGGGTTCGACAGGGAGGTCTATAGCCACATCGCCCGAGACCACCTCCACACGCACCTTACGTTTAGCTGTAGTTGTAGATTCTTCTGCAGAATCATCTCTTTTTACAGTTCCATCTTCAATAATTTCTTCGTCTACAGATTCTTCCGACACCTCTTGCAGTAAATCCTCTTCCGACTCATCAGCGCTCAATTCATGCATTTCCTCTTCTGTTTTGACACTTTTCTGTCTTTTGCCTTTCTTGGCCTTTTTGGATGATTTCTTGTCCTTTTTCGACACAGGACTGGTTTCTATAGCAGCATCCTCAGACGATTCAACAACAGGGGTAACATTAAGGGTGTCAAGATTAACCACAGTAGTGTCAGCCATAAATGCCGGAACAAACGTCCGTTTTAGTTGAGAAACAATAGTACGCGATGCAGGGAAGTAATACGCTTCCGTATTAAACCACCGACAGGACTCCTGGTCGCGCCCTTGCAACGCCAACACTACAGCATAGTCTGAATATAGCCCTGGTCTCATATCACCTTTGCGGTGATAATCCACAATGGTGGCTCGATAGGTTGAAGAAAGCGTGTCAAGCGCCGCGACAGATGGTGATAATTGATAATTCAGCAATACACTCGGATTGTTGACCAAAGTTTCCCTGCTTGAACATCCCGCGAAAACGACTGCCAAAGCCACCGCCACAACTATTCGGATTTTCATACCTTAATAGTATTTACTAGCATATTATACAACTTAATCGCTACACATATAGTGAAAAAACGATATACTTGGAATTGCAAAAATACATATTTTTATCCAATTGCGAAAAAAATAGTATTTTTGCACCTTGAAAAAAACGGTCGCCGCTCTATCGCTGGCAGTCCTGTACTGCGAGAGGAAAGTCCGGGCAACACGAGTCGCCATACTTCCTAACGGGAAGGGGCGCTGCGGTGCAAACCCTGCGTCACAGCAAGTGCCACAGAAAAACAAACCGCCCGTTGCAAGACAGGTAAGGGTGAAAACGCGAGGCAAGAGCTCACGACGACGCGCAGTGATGCCGTCGATGGTAAACCTTATGGGTTGAAAGACCAAATACACCGACAGTTAAGGGCCGACTCGCCCGTTGTCGGGGGGTAGGTTGATTGAGACGTCTGGCAACAGCCGTCCTAGATGAATGATAGAGACCTGTCCACAAAGACAGGGACAGAACCCGGCTTACAGGCAACCGTTTTTTTCTTTTTGTAACATCCGTGACAAATAAAGACAACCAACAAATGACCATATGCATCTTGCAACAGGTTTCTTAACAACACCATGCAGATAGAAGTCATACTTACCCCCACACTCTACAGCCACCGGCAGATGCATTCTAACCACGCCACCGTAGTTGTCGATGTATTACGTGCAACGACAGCCATATGCGCTGCTTTTCGGGCAGGTGCGACAACCATTACCCCCCTCCAATCTCTTGATACCCTATCATACTACTACCAACAAGGGTACACCATTGCTGCCGAACGAAACGGTGCTAAAGTTATTGTAGAGGATGTACCTGCCACATGCGGCAACTCCCCAACAGAGTATCTCAATATGGATCTGCATAACCAACGGCTGGCTTACAGCACCACCAATGGCACTTTAGCCATCCATACTGCCGCACATGACAGCCGACAACTCTACATTGGAGCGTTTGCCAATTTATCGGTTCTCTCCAAGCATCTTCTACGACATGAACGGATTGTGATTCTCTGCTCTGGATGGAAAGGCGACCCATGCATTGAGGACACCCTCTTCGCCGGTGCTCTATGCAAAATATTGACCGAACGCAATAATAACGCCATTCTCATTAACGATACCGCACGATACTCTACCGACCTATGGTCTCTGGCCAGTCCCGACCTCTATTCTTTTTGTTCCAAAGCCACACATGTGCACCGATTACAACACATGGGATACGACAATGACATACATTTCGCCCTACAGATTGACACATGTCCCGTGGTTCCATATGCAACTTCGGAAAATGGATCCATAGTTCTGCAACTTGAAAACTAATACCATATACATATTATTAGCAATTATCGCAATTGCATATCAAGCCACAGCTCAGGACACCATTCCTCCCCCAGCTGCCAGCCCCGAACCTATTGGCTGGGGATTTGCCTCCGTATCAGCAGGACTGGTAACCTCTGGAAGCGCATTGCATTTCGTGCCAGGTCTGCAACACATAAACAATGATGTGCGCGACAATGTTCAACAGTGGCGCAACTCCCCACCTCGTAACGGTGCAGCCCTACACGTGGACAATTATTTGCAATATACGCCAGCAGCATCTGCCTATATACTGAAGATATGCGGAGTTCCATCCAAACACAACTACTGCGACCTCACACTAATATCAGCCGAGACATTTCTCACCAGTTCCATTGTCGTTGTGACAATGAAGACCACAATAGACATACAACGTCCCGACCAGACAGCATACAATAGTTTTCCTTCAGGACATACCGCCACGGCCTTTGCCGGTGCTGAAATATTACGAAATGAATACTGGGAAACCACTCCGTGGATAGGTATTGTCGGCTATACGATAGCTACAGCAACGGGATTGCTACGAATCTACAACAACCGTCACTGGACTGGCGACGTACTAACTGGTGCCGGTATCGGTATACTATCGGCGCGATTTGCCAACTGGATCAACCCCAAAGTACGCCAAATATTCCTTCCCCAAAAGCGCCATCTTACTAACCAGACCACCTACGACAATATCCTCTCAGACTGATACGTCAACAAATGATACCTATTGCCCATATTCACAGCCCATTTCCTTCCAAGTTCGGCATCCCACGACAAAGTAACATTGTGGAAAGTCTGAAAGCAAACATTGTCTTCGAACCTGACTACCGGAACATAGAGGCATTAAGAGGCATCGAGGAATTCAGCTATATATGGCTAATATGGCAATTTTCCGAAAACATGGATTCACCATGGTCTCCTACGGTACGGCCTCCACGCCTGGGCGGGAACAAACGTATGGGGGTATTTGCTACGCGTTCCCCTTTCCGCCCCAACCCTATAGGGCTCTCTTCCGTAAGATTAACCGAGGTTCTGCATCATACATCCGAAGGCCCACAACTTATCATTGAGGGGCCTGACTTAATGGATGGCACCCCCATTTATGACATCAAGCCCTACATACCTTACACTGACGCACATCCTGATGCACGTAGCGGTTTTGCTTCTACGCCAAACAATTCAAAACTACGCGTCACAATCCCTGACGATATAAGCCGTACCCTGGATCCTGTCATGCTACAATCACTGAGGGAATTGTTGGCTCTCGACCCACGCCCCTCCTACCACGACGACCCCAACCGCATATACGGATTACCATTTTACCATTATGAGATTCATTTTCGCGTTGACAAAGAGCACCTGATTGTGACGAGTATCGCTGACAACACAATCAAGAATGAAGGGCAAATATAAAAAAAATAAAGAATTAATATTTTTTAACAGAATAAAACACAACGTTTTTTAATAATATATCGTCTATAAAAGCAGAATGATACCCGAGGAAGAACAACTTGTGTTAGCATGCCGAAATCACGACCAAGAGGCCTGCAGGCAGCTTTACGACAAGTTTGCCCCTACAATGTTGGGCGTATGTATGCGATACACACACGACCGAGACACTGCACAGGACATTCTTCACGACGGTTTCATTAAGGTCTTTGCAAATTTGAAACATCTACGCACACCAGAGTCCCTATCCACTTGGATTAGGTCTATCATGGTCAACACAGCGCTCGACACCATCCGCAAAACAATCAACACGGTCTCCATCGACAATCTTACTATTGATCCAAGTTATACTACCGACATGCAGGAGTTCGACCATATTGACACGGAGACTATCGTCAAAGCGCTGCAACAATTACCTGCAATGCAACGATTCGCATTCAACCTCTGCGAAATTGAAGGATACAGCGAGAAAGACGCAGCCGAATATCTAAGAGTGCAGCCCGGCACCGTAAGGGCCTACTGCTGCCGCGCCCGACAAATTTTGCAAAAGCTACTATTTGATAATAATTGATAAAAACAAAGATACCATGTCACTGAAAAAACGTTTTGAGAACTACACCGAACAACCCGATCCTAAAGTTTGGGAGTCGGTTAATAACACACTGCACCGTAAGATTGCCCTCCGTCGCAGTCTTATTGCGGGCGGTATTGTTGTATTGGCCGCTATTGGCAGTGTAATTGGATTCACTCTCACCCACAAGACCTCCCCCATCATGGCCCAGCAGACCGGCGTCGCGGAGCACCTGCAACCATCCGTTGCGCCTGAGTTCACTATCGCAACCAACCCTATAATGCAACAGGAGAAAAAGAATCTCTCACGGGAACAAAACGTATCACCGTCTGTTAGCCAAGATCAGACATTAACGACCTTCCCGTCGGAGAATATCCCCGTTGCAGTGGTTCCTGCCACAGCGCTCGCAACAACACCCATTGATGTTATGGACCAGCCTCAGACCTACGCTGTGGAGCCCACTGTAGCAGAACACGAAATTCCGGCCGTAGCTCATAACACTACCATTGATCCTGTCCAAGACAAATCCACAACACCTGTACCCTCTGTCAAGACGCTAAATATCATCAACGACACGTTGAGTGCAGATCATATCAACTTCATGTCATTCATTCCCACCGCCATCTCTCCCGACAATGGCACTAACGCAGGCATCTTCCGCGTCAACCCAAAAATCAAAGATTACATGACGATTGAGCAATTCAAAATGTACATCTATAACCGTGGCGGACGCATGGTGTTCCACAGCACATCACTCGACGAAGGTTGGAATGGCATTAGCAACGGTAGCAAACAACCTTATGGTTCTTACGTATATATTATTGAATACCGTGACGGTGAGGGTAAGCTGCAACGTGTCCAGGGATCTTTTATTCTTGTAAGATAATAATCTCTGTTTACAGAATCAACAAACAGTACTTTATTGAAATAAAGAAGGAGGCGCCAATGGCGCCTCCTTCTTTATTTTCTATGCTTAAAGCATCCGCAAATCACCCTACAGACTCCGCAGCCAACTAATCTCCTGAGCCCATATTGTGGGTTCGGGGGTTTCCAGTATGATAGGCATGTCATCAAAACGGGTGTCGTGCATGAATCGAGCGAAAAAATCCTTGCCAAGCATACCATTGCCAAGAGTCTCGTGACGGTCCACTCGACTGCCGGCACCTTTCTTACTGTCGTTAAGATGAATGGCACGTAAATACTCAAAGCCAATCTCACGTTCAAATTCATCGAAGGTAAACTGATACCCCATCTCGGTGGAGATGTCATAGCCGGCTGCAAGAGTATGACATGTATCAATACATACCCCTACACGGCTTTTGTCGTTAACACCTCTAATGATACGGGCTATCTGACTGAACTTGTATCCAAGATTCGTGCCCTGACCTGCAGTGTTTTCTATCACAGCAGTAACACCCTCGGTTTTGTCAAGAGCGAGATTGATTTCCTGTGCTATCTGGTCAAGACAAGCATCTTCGCTCATCAGGTTAAGATGGCTGCCCGGGTGAAAATTGAGAAGCTGCAGCCCCAACTGTTGGGCTCGCTGCATTTCATCAAGAAAAGCATTGCGCGATTTGATAAGATTTTCCTCATTAGGGTTGCCCAAGTTGATAAGGTAACTGTCGTGAGGCAACACATATTGCGAATCAAATCCTCGTTCCTTCAGCAGATATTTAAAGGTATATACCTCGTCTGCTGTAAGAGGTTTACTGACCCATGTTTTCTGGTTGCGAGTAAAGAGAGCAAAGGCATCTGCACCTATGGACTCGGCAGCCAAAACGGCATTACCCACCCCACCGCTGGCACTTACATGAGCTCCTATATGCTTCATGTTTATTTACAGGATTGATAATAGATGAGGGAGAATGACAGACTGGTAAAATATCCTCCGACAGTCATCCTCCCATACCATTTACTTCAGCAAAAAATTGATGTCATCCTCCAAACCATATTCCTTGGTATTGGTCATGCTTGTCCTAAAGACTTTCATCATGTTGGGGCGACCGCAAAGACACAATTTGCCATTCTCCAGTACAAGTGCCGTCGCTTCACGAATGCCTGCCACATACATATCGGGATTCACCATGATATACTCTTTTAAGCGGTCATCGCGAGTTTCTCCACCATGCTTCGGATCAAAGAAGTCTGTGTAGTGTGGATTAATCTGAAACGGAACCAAATTCATGCATGCGAAACTCTCGGGTTCCACAATAGGCATGTCATTGGTGGTACAGAGCGTAGGGCCTGCCACATTGCTACCGGCACTCCATCCCATATAGGGCATGCCGTCCATGGCCCGTCCGCTGATGGCTTTCATCAACCCCTGACGATGCAGTTCCTTGACCAAATGGAAGGTATTGCCACCACCTACAGCCACACATTCTGCCGACATTACCGCAGCAACGGGGTCGGTCTCGTGGTGCACGCTGTACAGTTCCACTCCGAAACGGGCAAACACATTTTTCACTTTGGCCTCATAAACGTTGTACGACGCCTCCAGTCCACCGTCTGCAAGCGACACACCGGCAAACGGTACAAACAACACACGTTTCACACCATGACGCTGACAGAAATCTTTAATCATGTCCTGGCACCAACCCAGATATTCCTCTCCGCGATTGGTCGAATTGCTAATCAATAACAGTTTACGTTTCATGTTTTCGATGATATACACCGTGCCTGCATCATCTTTGCGGCACGGATGGTTAATAATTAAGCATCAATATTGGCATAAGTGGCGTTCTTCTCAATAAACTCACGACGAGGAGGCACGTCATCACCCATCAACATACTGAACACTCTGTCGGCTGCGGCGGCATTCTCAATGGTCACCTGGCGTAGCTGTCGATGCTCTGGATCCATGGTGGTTTCCCACAACTGCTCGGGATTCATTTCGCCCAAACCTTTATAACGCTGCACATGGAGACCCTTTTCTTCACCACCATTCAGTTCCTGGATGGCATTTATACGTTCCTCTTCGGTCCAGCAATAAACGCTTTTCTTTCCTTTGCGCACCAAGTATAGCGGCGGTGTGGCCAGATATACATATCCGTTTTCAATAAGTTCAGGCATGTAACGGAAGAAGAATGTGAGCATCAGCGTGTCAATGTGTGACCCGTCGACATCGGCATCTGTCATCACAATGACTTTGTGATAGCGCAGTTTTTCCATATTCAGCGCCTGACTATCTTCGGGCGTACCGATAGTCACACCCAGTGCGGTATAGATGTTCTTGATTTCCTCGTTCTGGAAAGCGCGATGTCGCTGTGCTTTCTCCACATTGAGGATTTTTCCACGCAGAGGGAGTATGGCTTGGAAATGACGGTCACGACCTGATTTGGCACTTCCGCCTGCCGAGTCACCCTCGACGAAGTAGATTTCGCATACACTGGGATCACGGTCAGAGCAGTCTGCCAGTTTGCCTGGCAATCCAGCGCTATTGAACACAGTACCGCGCTGCACCATCTCACGCGCATTGCGTGCGGCCTGGCGAGCTTCAGCGGCCAACAGCACTTTATCTACAATCATCTTGGCCTCCTTGGGGTGTTCCTCAAGATAGTTCTCTAACATCTCACTCACTGCAGAAGCAACAGCTCCACGCACCTCGTTGTTACCCAACTTGGTCTTGGTCTGACCCTCGAACTGGGGTTCTGCCACCTTGACTGAAATTACTGCCGTCAGGCCTTCACGAAAGTCGTTGCCTTCTATCTCCACTCCCTTTTTCAGTTTGGAAAGCAATCCCGCCTTGTCGGCATAGGCCTTCAACGTGGTGGTCAACCCTCTGCGAAATCCCTCAAGATGCGTACCGCCCTCATGAGTGTTGATGTTATTCACATAGCTGTGCAGACGCTCGCTGAATGAGGTATTGTACTGCATGGCTATTTCGATAGGAATGCCGTTGCGCTCACCCTCAATATATATGGGTTCAGGCATCAAGTGTTCGCGATTGCCGTCTACATCGAGATAGTTGATAAAGTCAATCAAACCATGCTCCGAATAAAAGCTGTCGTGCCTCAGCGTACCATCTTCCAGTGGGCGCCGGTCCTCAATATTGAGACGTATGCCCTTATTTAGGAAAGCCAAGTCGCGTAAACGGTTGGCCAATGTCACGTACTGATAGACCGTGGTGGTGAAAATGGTTGCATCGGGATAAAAATGGATATATGTACCACGTTTATCAGTGTCGCCCACCACCTTGACTGCATACTGAGGCACTCCGCGTGAATATTCCTGCCGATAAACCTTTCCATCACGATAGACTTCAGCCACCATCTTATCACTTAACGCATTGACGCACGACACGCCAACGCCGTGCAAACCGCCACTTACCTTATAGCTGTTCTTATTGAATTTGCCTCCGGCGTGCAGTACTGTCATCACCACCTCGAGAGCCGAACGGTGCTCTTTCTCGTGCATATCAACGGGGATGCCTCGTCCGTTGTCGAGCACACTGATGGAGTTGTCCTCATAGATAGTCACGTCTATGGTGTCGCAAAAACCAGCCATGGCCTCGTCAATAGAGTTGTCTACAACCTCAGACACGAGATGATGCAGACCACGTTCGTTTACGTCACCGATGTACATAGCTGGGCGCATACGCACGGCCTCCAGCCCTTCCAGCACCGTAATGTTACTGGCGCTGTATTCTTCGTTCTTGTTAATTTCTTCGCTCATTATATTGATGATTATTTATTTCACATTCTCCTATCGGAGCCAAACGCGATGCAAAGATACGAAAACCTCTTTTGCCGCACGCCACTTAACGACCATTGTTATGAACATTTTATCCCTTCGTCTCTTCTTTGCCCTGTTTGCCCCCTTTTTGGGCTTCTTCAACATTCCGCGCCATTAGACAAAAATATCGAAAGGGGCTCAAACTGGCTGTTTTGGCATCATGCCACAGACATTGTTTACCCCAAACAATCTACTTTAAGGATAGTTCAATCGAACAAAAACACCGGCCCGCACCCTGAACGGATGCGGGCCGATATGGATAAAACAAGTATCAACTATACTACTGCAACTTGAAGGTGTACTTAAGACCAAAGTTGAAACAGCGGAACGGACTTATCTGTGCACTGCCAATGCAAGAAGCATAATCGTGTTTCTGACATCCCGCCTCAGTACGATAGGTTACAATGTCCTTATTGCCCATGGGGTTGCCCTGATTGAGGGAATAGTCCATGAAAAACACCAGAATAGACTCACGCTTACGCATGGAGTAGAAGTGGATACCGAATTCTGCCGTTGCCATCACCCAAAAAGGGATAACCAGCTCATCCTGGTCTATGGACGATATATAGTCAGCCAGCTCGCCACAATCGAGACGCGGATCATCATTGATAGCGGCACCGCCCGTAGAAGGGCGATAGGCCTCGGCATGGATGCCACGATAGGCATACTTGCCATGTCGGAAAAGAGGCATTGCCGCTTTGATACCCACGCCGCCATAGATCCAGTCGCTTTGCCACGTAAGCAGAACGGGAAGTTCGGCCTGAAGATACTGATAACGCTCTTCCACATACTTAGCCGTGCGCCTATAGTCCAGCTGAAAAGTGTCGTATTGTTCCATCAGGTCCAATGTCAGATTGGAACTCTCATAAGTAGTCAAACCATAAGCAAGCCCCAATCCAACACGCACTCCCATGTTCTGATTGAAACGATGAGAGTAATTGAACTCCAAAGCGGGACGGAAGCCAGCATGGAATCCCTCTTCGGGAATATCCTTCTCCGACATATCATAGGTGGTGCCACCAAAGGACAAACTGAAGCCGAAGGGCTGCATGTTCAACTTGTCGGCAGCACGACGAGACTCGAATGAACAAATTTGCTGGGCTGACGTAAGAGTTGTCATTCCCACCATTACGACAAGAATCGAGAACGCTAAGATTTTTTTCTTTTTCATATCAATTCCTATGTTTCAGCAGTTGCTATGTAGCTATTATTTCACAATAATCTTCATCATCTTGAGTACACCATCTTGACCATAGACGCAAAGTCCGTATACGCCTGCCTCGAGGTTGAGAGGCACGTCAACCTGACTACCCGTGAATGCGAATGCGATACGTTGACGACCCTGGAGGTCATAGATGCGGCACTCCGTACCTTCGGGCAGGAGACCGTCGGCGCTCACGTGGAGCGTGCTTCCAGAACGCAACGGGTTGGGCCATGCCTGGACTGTTGCCACTGTCAATGTCACGTCATCAATTTCTGCAGTCGAGATGGTAATAGTGTTGGAACGAATCCAGCGCAAACGACCTGCATCAACAGGCACCTCTACGTAATAGGTGCCGGACAATGCCGTGGACGAAATCAGGTAGTCACTATGATCAGCCGACGTGACACGCTCGCCATCATGATACCAACGGTAGTCGTAGTATTCAGCGCTGGCGCGATTCTGTCCATAGGGATAATGGTTGACACTAATCATGTACTCTCCCATCTGGATAATCCGGACAATCTGACCTTCGACAGTAAGATTCAAGGTAACCACACTGTCGCAACCGTATTGGTTCGTCAATATATAGCTTGTCACAATACTACTGGTGTAAGTATTGCCATCAATCCAAGTATACGAGGTGTCAGCATGCACTCGCACGGTATCAAAGTCGCTGTGGTTAATAGTGAGGTGCAACGTGAGTACGCTGTCGCAACCTTGGCGGTTGGTCAGTATGACGTAAGGATCTGTCTCGGGAGTGCTGCTGTACGTGCGGCCTGTTCCACCCACCCATGTGAAGTTGTTACAAGCCACCACCGTGGTGTCGATATGGTGTGTGGCACCGACATGGAGACGCAGCGTGTCGCGGCTGGGGCAACCATCTTCATTGGTGTATGCACTCATATAGATGCCATCCATTATGAAGAGAGAGTCATGCCACGTGTAACTATCGCAAGCATACACGGTATCTGTATGGCTCGTGTTATAGTACAACGTCAGCCGCAGAGTCATGATACTGTCGCAACCATAGACGTTGGTGTATTCATGACGGTCACTTGTGCTGGCGGTGTAAGTGGCGCCATCCCATTCATAGCTATCGCAGCCAGTAGCCACTGTGGGGATAGAATCCCTATGGTTGACCGTGAGATTCAACGTCACAATGCTGTCGCACCCCGTCAAACTGGTGTAAGCACGCTGCTGACCATAAGCGCTGGCAGTATATGTGGTACCTTCCCAAACGTAACGGTCACACACCGTGGTATCAAACGTCACAAACTTGCTGGTATCAATAGTCAAATGGAGCACCAACGTACTATCGCAACCCATTGTTGTAAGTATATGCGTCGTATCGGTAATACTGTTGGTGTATGTGTTACCACGCCATGTGAAGCTATCGCAGGACCACGCCGTCGTATCACCGCTGTCACTGTGCTTCACCGTCAGATGCAACGTATGGACACTGTCACAACCATACGCATTGACAACATAGTGATCATAATCGCCATCCATGGTGTAGCTACCACCATACCAATCTATGCTATCGCATACCGTCGCCGTCGTGTCGCTCATGCCACCAAAGACAAGTGCGAGAACCAATGTGTCTGTGCTATGGCAATTGTTGGGAGCCACATAGTCGTACAGGAATGTACCTGGCTGTCTATACACGCTATCATTCCATTGATAGCTGTTGCAAGCACTTGTATCATAACGAGTATTGGTATTGTAGTTGACGGTCAGGAACAACGTATCAGTGCTTGGACAACTATTGGCAGGATTATCATAGTTGTACATATAAACTCCTGCAGTATCATAGATGCTGCCATTCCACGAGATAACATCGCACACCGTACTGTCGTAACGAGTATTGCTGTTGTAGTTTACCGTAAGGATTAACGTGTCAACATGAGAGCAACTACCCGTCGTGATGTTACGCACGTATGTGCCACCAACCGTGTAGACTGTATCATGCCAAGTGTAGCTGTCACAAGCCGTATCAACAATCAACTCGTTGACATTATAGTCAATCGTCAAATTCAATGTATCAACGCTTGCACACCCTTCATTGGTAGTATAGCTGTTAGTATAGACACCCGTAGTGTCATAGGTTACACCATTCCATGTATAGCTCTCGCAAGCAGTAGTGTCATACACTGTATTGGTATTGTTGTTAATCGTCAACCGCAGCGTATCGGTGCTAGAGCATCCTTCGCCAGTTGTGTAAGAGCGCAGATATTCACCGCTTGCCACAAAGACGCTGTCAAGGTATTCCCAATAGTAACTATCGCATGCCGTGTCAACATATAGCGTACTGCTATTGTGGTTGACAATCAAGTGCAATGTATCTGCGCTTGGGCAACCCTCATCGTTTGTATACATATAGATATACGTATCCGTGCTGTCGTAAGTCAATTCATTCCATGTATAGCTGTCGCACACCGTACTGTCATAACGGATGTGAGTACTATGATTGACAGTCAAATGTAATGTATCGACACTGGTACAACCCGATGAGGCAGGATAATTATAATAGTAGACGCCCGTGCTGTCATAATTAACCCCATGCCAGACATAGCCATCGCAGGCGGTGTCGGTGAATCCCATGTTTGTGTTAAGGTTCACGGTGAGACGCAAGGTATCAGTACTCGGACATCCGGACAGAGCCGTATAGTTAATCAAGTAGATTCCCGATGCGGTGTAGCTACTATCGTGCCATACCATAACATCACACACCGTGGTATCATACAACGTATTGCTGTTGTAGTTCAACGTCAAGTTCAACGTATCGATACTCGGGCATCCATTGGTGGGATTGTCGTAATATCTGTAATAGACACCACTCTCCGTAAACATACTGTCATTGAGCAATGTCCAGCGATAGCTGTCACAAACCGTGGTATCGTACATCATACCACTGTTATGGTTAACTGTCAATGCCATTGTGTCTGTGCTCGGACATCCATCAACAGTTAAGTAGTTATGCAGATAGACTCCCGTACTATCGTACTCGCCACCATTCCACGAGATGATATCGCACACCGTGCTATCGTAACGTGTATTGGTATTGTAGTTGACCGTCAACCGTAATGTATCGACACTCGGGCATCCTTCGGCAGTGTTGTAGGAGCGCACGTATTCTCCACTGGTGTCAAACACACTGTCGAGAAGTGTCCAATGGTAACTATCACAAGCGGTGTCAACATACAATGTACTACTATTTTGGTTTATCACCAAATACAGGGTATCTGTACTCGGACATCCGACATCCGTACGATAGGTACGTAAATAAGCACCAGACATGGTATATTCTTGGTTACCGTTAAGCGCCCATGTGTATCTGTCGCAAGCAGTGTCACGATAAGCAGTGTCACCGGCATGGGTTATGGTAAGCAACAGCGTGTCATGGCTCGGACACCCTTCAGCTGTGGTATATGTATAGTCGTATACACCACTCACGGTGTACGTCTGTCCTGTACCGTCGCTCCAGAGATAACTGTCACAAGCAGCAACCGTGGTAGCCGTATTGGTATTACGATAGATAGTAACAATAAGCGTATCTGTGCTGCGACAGTTGTCGGCAGTATAGTAGTTGTAACGGTGCGTTCCGCTCGTGGTATAGGCTACACCATGCCATGTGTACGAATCGCATGCCGTATCAACATATCGCATACCAGTGTTATAATACATCGTCAGTGACAAGGTGTCTACACTGGGACATCCTTGCAGTGTCTGATAGTTGTATAAGTATGTACCGCCAGCTGTATAGGTAATCGAATCGCGATCCCATGTGTAGCTATCGCAGGCAACTGCAGAGTAGCTCGTATTGCTGTTGTTATACATCACCAAATGCAAAGTATCAACACTGGCACAACCTTCTGTTGTCGTATAGCTATATGCATATGTGCCGCTCGTTATATAGGTGAGCGAATCACGCTGCCATGTATAGCTGTCGCATGCCGTGTCTATGTAAATGGTGCTACTGTCGTAATAGATAGTCAAGAGCAACGTATCATGGCTGGTACAACCTTCGTCGGTAAGATATGTATATGCACGAACGCCACTCGTATTGTATGTATTTCCATTCCAGCGATAACTATTACATGCTTCAATGGTATATACCTGGTTGGTATTATAATTCACAGTTAAATTCAATGTGTCAGTGCTCGGACAACCATTGACGGTATATTCATAGAAATAAACGCCGCTGGCCAAGTAGATACTATCGTTACGTGTCCAATGGTAGCTGTCACATGCATTAGCGGTATAACCTGTACTTGTGTTATGGTACACTACCAAATGCAACGTGTCTGTACTTTGGCATCCATCATCGGTAGTGTAGTTATACAGATAATCACCACTCTGCGTACGCGCCACCCCATGCCATGTATAGCTATCGCATACCGTATCAACAATAGCAGTATCCGTATTATAATATACCGTCAAATACAAGGAGTCGGTACTCGGACAACCGGCAGGTGTCAGATAGTTGCGGAAGTATGTGCCACTCGTCGTGTATATGCTATCAAACCACTGGTAACTGTCGCAGGCAATGACATCATAATAGAGTGTGTCAGTATTATAGTTTACCGTCAGATGCAGCGTATCGGTACTGTAGCAATCCTCGGGAGTGAAATAATCGTAGGTATACACACCCGACGCATTGTACAGCAATCCACGCCAAGTCATCTCTTCACACACCGTGGTGTCAAACCTTGCATTGCTGTTATGGTTCACCGTCAAATGCAATGTATCAGTACTCGGGCAACCCAAGTCCGTTGAGTAGTTATACAGATACGTACCACTTTGCGTATAGGTAAGCTCCGTACCGCCATGCCACTGGTAGCTATCGCAAGCTGTATCCGAGAACTGGTTGTTCGTATTATAATTCACCGTCAAGTCTAGGGTGTCGACACTCGGACAACCCGCATCTGTCGTATAGTTACGGATATAGATGCCTGTTGAGTCGTAAGTCAAACCTGCAAGTGTCCAGTAATAGCTGTCGCAAGTCGTCGCCGTATAGAATGTGTCTGTATTGTAATTCACCGTCAAGTGGAGGGTAACAACGCTGTCACAACCCCACTGGTTAATGTCGGTATAGGTTTCCACATTCGTGCTCTGCGTATAAGTAAGACCCGTACCATACCAAGTGATGCTGTCGCATGCCACGATTGTAGTGTCACCGCTGTTACCATGGAATACCAAGAGGTACAACGTATCCACACTCGGACATCCTTCAGGTGTATTGTAATTGTAGATATAACGACCAGGAGTATTCAGCGTCATTCCATGCCAAGAGAGCGTCTCACAAGCAGAATCTTGGTAAGAAACACTGCTGTTATAGTTCACCGTGAGATTCAACGTATCAACACTCGGACACCCGTTGGCAGCGACATAATTGCGCAAGTAAATGCCTGTGCTGTCATATTGTCTGTTACCGTTCAGGACCCAGGTATATCTGTCGCAAGCCGTCGCAACATATCCCGTACTGGTATTCTGATTCACCGTCAGACGCAACGTGTCGCTACTCGGACACCCCTCGTTGGTGGTATAGGCAAACGCATATACGCCACTTGTTGTATATACAGAATCATGCCATGCATAGCTGTCGCATGCCGTCAACGCCGTGTCTGTATTTGTATTGTGATTTACCACCAGATAAAGCGTATCCACGCTACTGCATCCAGCCGCGGTTGTATAACTATAATAATAGGTACCCGATGTTCTGTATGTACTGTCGTTCCACACATAGCTGTCACACACAGTTGCGCTGTCTGCACGGTTTGTGTTGAAGTTCATTGTCAAATACAATGTATCCGTACTGGCACATCCATCAGACGTCGCATAGTCATATAGATAAGTGTCGCTCTGCGTATATATGCTGTCATTCCGTGTCCAGTGGTAGGTCTCACAAGCTGAAACGCTAGTAGCCGTGCTGGTATTATAATTCACCGTCAGACGCAATGTGTCGGTACTGGGACACCCCTCAACAGTAAAATAGTCGTATGTACGCACACAACTACGAGTATACGTCTGTCCGTCGCCCGTACTCCAAGTGTAGGCATCGCAAGCCGTATCGTAAATCGTGGTACTGGTATTGTGATCAATCGTCAAGAACAATGTGTCGGTGCTGGGACACCCTTCAAGAGTGAAATAGTTACGCAGATAGGCACCTGTGCTATCATATACTGCACGATTGTTCAATGTCCATGTATACGTATCGCATGCGTCATCGTAATACGACATGTTTGTATTGAAATAAACGGTCAAGTGCAAGGTGTCCGTACTGAGACAGCCGTTGGCAGCAGTATAATCATAGAAGTAATCATCCGTCCAGTCACACAATTCGCCATGCCAACGCATACTGTCGCACACTACAGTGTCGTAACCAGCATTGGTATTGTAACGCATTTCGAGATACAGGGTATCAACACTCGGGCAATAGTCTAACGACATATACGAATAGGTATAGGTGCCACTCGTTGTATAGTCTGCACCGTCGCCGTCATACCACGTATACACATCACAAGCCGTATCATAGTATGCCGTATTACTATTATAGTACATCGTCAAAAACAATGTGTCAACACTCGGACAGCCCTGAGCGGTCAAGTAATGGCGGGCATATGCACCCGTGCTGTCATAAACCGCATTGTTGTTCAACGTCCATGTGTAATGATCACATCCATCATCATAATAGAAGTCGTTGGTATTATGGTATACCGTCAAGTGCATAGTATCTGTGCTAAAGCACCCGTCCGCATTCTGATAATCGTAAAGGTAGGTACCTGATGCATCGTAAAAATCGCCATGCCACACAAGACTGTCACATGCAACGCTGTCATACGACGTGTTACTGTTCCGTTTGATTACCAAATAGAGCGTATCGGTACTCGGGCAGCCACTGAAGATGGAGGTGTAATTATGATAATACGTTCCCGTCATGGTATACGTTGAATCAGTTCCGTCATCCCATGTGAATAGCAATTCGTCGCAAGCAGTATCACGATAGGATATATTCGAATTGTAACTGACCTCCAGCCATAGCGTATCCACACTCGGGCAGCCCTCGGCAGTATTATAATAGTAATAATACATTCCCGATACCGTGTACACACTATCGTTCCAGAGGTATTGGTCACACACGGTATCCTCCATGCCCGAGTTGGTGTTATAGTTAACCGTCAAGTGGAGTGTTACCACACTATCACAACCCCATTGGTTATGGTCCACATATTGTGCCGTATCGGCACTTACTGTATAAGTACGTCCTGTTCCATACCACATAAAGCTGTCGCACGCTGTGATGACCGTGTCACCTGCATTACTATGGTGGATAGTCAGCACCAACGTGTCCGTACTAGCACACCCATTGACGGTATAATACGGATACAGAAATCGTCCTTCGTTATCGTACATTCGGCCATTCCATATTACACTGTCGCATATTGTGCTGTCAAAGCGAGTGCTTGTATTGTAATATACCGTCAGGCGCAAGGTATCGACACTGGGGCATCCCTCCAGTGTATTATAATTATATGTATATGCACCTGTTGTCGTGTAAGTCGTCCCATGCCATGTGTAACTGTCACACGTTGTACTGTCGTACGCGGTACTGCTATTATAATTCACTGTCAAGTGAAGCGTTACCACACTATCGCAGCCCCATTGATTGATATCCGTATAAGTCTCTACATTTGTGCTTTGCTGATAAGTGAGACTGGTTCCGTACCAAGTGTAATTATCGCAAGCGACCACCGTGGTATCACCCGAGTTACTATGGTTGACAATCAGATGTAAATACAACACACTGTCGCAACCTTCGCCATTGATAAGAGTATCTGTAGGTCCAACCACTGGCGTGGTGGTATACGTCTGACCATTGCCTGCCCGCCACACATACTCGTCACACACCGTTGCCGTATCGTGGCGCTCAGAATTATGACGCATGGTTATACGCAGAGTATCCACACTTGCACATCCTTCCGCTGTATTATAATTATGCAAATATGTACCCGGTGTGGTGATTACAGTGTCATTATGCATGTGCCATGTATAGCTGTCGCAACCAATAACATTGTATGCCGTATCTGTACGATGGTTCACTACCAGATGGAGTGTATCAATACTGGCACAACCATGGACTGTATTATAATTACACACATACGTACCGCTTGTTGTATATTCGGCATTATTATTGAGAGTCCATGTGTAGCTATCGCAAATGGTATCGTAGTAAACAGTATCACCCTTATAATAGACCGTCAAGCTAAGTGTGTCTGTACTGGCACAACCACGAGACGATGTGTAACTATAGGTATAAACGCCCGTAGTGTCATACTGCACACCATTCCATATATAGAGGTTACATACAGAATCAACATAATGGGCACTGGTGTTGTAGTTCACTGTCAGGTGCAGATAAACCGTACTATCGCATCCATACTGGTTGCCGCCTGCCATATAGTGTGAGTATACATCACTACGGTTGTAGGTAGTGTTATGCCATTCAAAGGTGTCACACACCACTGCCGCCGTATCACCTATAGTAAATGGATTCACTATAATATTAAATGTACGGCTGGCACCAGAGCAGCTCATATTTCCTAATGTATAGATAGGTGTCACCACAACAACACCCGTGTCAGGCACAGAGTCAGTGTTAACAGCAGTAAACGAAGCGATGTCACCTTGTCCTGAAGTGGACAGTCCTATACTTGGGTTGGAGTTGGTCCAGTTGAATGTTGTCGTTCCTTGGGTGTGGTCTGTGGTAAACAACACAGCTGTTGTTGCTGACTGGTGACAGAGCGTTTGGTCTGCAATAGTATCGACCGTGGCTGCCGGATTCACCACAATCTTGAAAGTACGGGGTGAGCCCACACAGCTCACGCCGCCATGTGTAAAGGTGGGTGTGACCGTGATGGTCGCTGTGTCGGGAACCATTCCACTGTTCACAGTGGTGAACGGCAGTATATCACCCGTACCGCTGGCTGCAAGACCTATACCGGTATTGTCGTTAACCCAAGCATATGTCGTCGTGTCGCCTGTACGGTCCGTCTGGAAGCTAATCGTATCCGATAAAACCCCTGCGCACACCACTTGATTGGCGACAGCATTCATCGCACTAGTCGGGTTGACAACAATATTAAATGTACGGCTGGGTCCTATACAACTCACACGCGCATATTCAAATCTCGGTGTCACGGTAACGACAGCCGTATCAGGCGCGGTTCCGTAGTTGAGCGCTGTAAACTGGGAAATGTCACCTGCTCCACTGGTATTGATACCGATACGGGGATTAGTATTAGCCCATGTGAATACCGTGGTGCCTTCGGTACGATCGGTGGTAAAGTTGATTGCCAACGCGCTACCGTTACACAATACCGTGTCGGGTATCGAGTCAACCGATGCCGTAGGATTAACAATGATCTTGAAAGTGCGGGATGCCCCAGTGCAACTAACCTCGCCATGAGTGAATGTCGGTGTTACCGTTATCTCTGCAGTATCGGGACTTGTTCCGATATTGGTGGCGGTAAAGCTAATGTTGCCTGTACCGCTGGCTGCAATACCTACATTGGTGTTCGTGTTTGTCCAACTAAAGGTTGTGGTGCCTACCGTGCGTGTGGTAGAGAAGTTGACGGTCCCTGTGGCGTTATTACATAGAATCTGGTCATATACGGTATCGACCGTCGCAGTCGGGTTGACAATGATACGGAAAGTACGAGAAGCACCGGAACAGCTGACACCTCCGTTGGCAAACGTTGGTGTTACGGTAATGATTGCTGTGTCAGGACGGGTGCCGGTGTTGACAGCCGTGAATGCGGCAATATCACCTGTACCGCTGGCAGCCAAACCAATATTGGTATTATTATTGGTCCATTCATACGACGCCGTTCCTCCTGTACGGTTTGACGTAAACGACACAGCTGTTGTACTCGTGCCGTTGCACAGAATTTGGTCGGCAATGGTGTCTACCGTGGCTGTCGGATTCACAATATACCGGAAGGTTCGGGGCGTTCCTGTACAGGAAACTGCATTGTGAGAGAATGTGGGGGTCACCGTGACCACTGCCGTATCGGGAGCACTGCCGTTGTTGACAGCCACAAAAGCGGGTATACCATTTGTATCGTTGGTAAAGATTGCCCGTATCATCCACGTGACAGAAAATCCATAATCAGCGATATTAACCCAGTTAACGCCATGGCCATGACTTTCATCAGATGCCCAACTACCATCGGGATTGCTATTATAGCTGCATCCTGCGGCTCCGCAAACAGCCCCTACCTGGGGATCCATAGGACCGTAGAGGAGTATCCACAGGGATTGCGAGGGATCAACCTGGTGTGGCGTAGGCAGATGGATTGTGTTCCATGCATTGAGAGCGGTCGGAGTATAGTCGGTCGTATCCAATCTTGTGATAGGATGAGTGGCATCACCATGCCACAACTCAAGAGTGTAACTCTCTGGTACATCTATCGGAATATAGACCTGTACATCAGTAAGGGTCGTTTGATTTTCCAATTGTGCAGGAGTAAGGCGTATACCCCAATATAAAGGAGCATAGTCGCACAAATTATTTCTATACGGTCTATTATTATCATAACCTACCGTATCCCTCGGCAACACCAAACCTGAAGCTGTGCCGCTGGCTCTGAGACCGATGCTGGTATTGTCATTAGCCCAAGCATAAGACATAAGGCCACCGGTACGGTCTGTTCCGAAATTAACTGCCACAGTGGTGTCTCCATTGCATAAGATTTGGTCGACTATGGTATCTACCGTAGCGGAGGGATTGACCGCAATGGTGAATGATGTAGATGCTCCTGGGCAAGCAAAGCCATTATCAGTCAATGTCGGTGTCACTGTTACAGTTGCTGTCACGGGCGACACACCTGTATTGGCTGCTGTAAATGCAGGAATACTTGACGTCGATCCGCTGGCAGCCACACCGATAGTGGCATCGCTATTGGTCCAAGCATAGCTTGTCGTGCCAACAAGATTTGTGGTTGTGAACACAAGTTCCGGCATACTGGCACCATTGCACACCAGCGTGTCGGCTATTGTATTTATTTGTCCGACAGGATTTACCGTCAAATGAAGCGTAATAGTGGAGTCACACCCCCTATAGTTGGGGATTACAGCTGTCTGGGATGTAGTGGTACTCGTGTATGTTCCTATCGTGTTGGTACCAGCAGCACCGATGCTGTCAACTGTCCAAGTGTAAGTGCCGCAAGCACTATCCAGCAGAGTATAAGAGGAAGTATAGTTAATTGTCAGATTGAGAGTTATCGTAGAGTCGCATCCTCTGTAATTGGGGATGACAGCTGTCGGGGAGGATGGCGTGCTGGTATAAGTATCTACCGTACGGGTACCGGCTGCACCCAAACTGTCTACCACCCAGGTATAAGTGTCGCAGGCAGTAACCGTCTGCGTATATGCCGAACTATAGTTGATGGTCAAATTGAGGGTGATTGTAGAGTCGCATTCTCTGTAATTGGGGATAACAGCTGTTGGGGTTGACGTTGTGCTGGTATAGGTATCTACCGTACGGGTACCGGCTGCGCCCAAACTGTCCACTTCCCATGTATAAGTGTCACATGCAGTGGCCACCTGCGTATATGACGAACTATAGTTGATGGTCAAATCGAGGGTTATCGTAGAGTCGCATCCTCTGTAATTGGGAATGACGGCTGTCGGGGTGGATGTTGAACTGGTATAAGTATCTACCGCGCGAATACCCGCTGCGCCCAGACTGTCCACTTCCCATGTATAAGTGTCGCAAGCAGTAACCATCTGCGTATATGCCGAACTATTCTTGATGGTTAAGTGGAGAGTTATCGTAGAGTCGCATCCTTTGTAATTGGGGATGACAGCCGTTTGGGTTGATGTCGAACTGTGATAGGTACCTACCGTACGTATACCGGCTGCGCCCAAACTATCCACCATCCATGTATAAGTGTCGCAAGTAATAGCCGTCAACGTGCGTGTCGAGCTATTATTGATGGTCAGATGGAGGGTTATTGTAGAGTCGCAACCTTTGTAATTGGGAATATGGGCTGTCGGGGTGGATGTTGAACTGGTATAGGTATCTACCGTACGTGTACCGGCTGCACCCAAACTATCCACCACCCACGTATACGAGTCGCAATCAGTAGCCACCTGCGTATATGTCGAACTGTTATTGATGGTCAAATCAAGGGTTATCGTAGAGTCGCATCCTCTGTAATTGGGGATAATAGCTGTCTCGGTGGCTGTGGAGCTGGTATAAGTGTCTACCGTACGTGTGCCGGCGGCACCCAAACTATCCACCACCCACGTATACGAGTCGCAATCAGTAGCCACCTGCGTATATGTCGAACTGTTATTGATGGTCAAATCAAGGGTTATCGTAGAGTCGCATCCTCTGTAATTGGGG
>JAEEGL012462708.1_pt1 | contig 70353 bp, 62 predicted proteins | sample 9134231 | NCBI WGS metagenome assembly JAEEGL01 (sample SAMN16246548, study PRJNA631951) | gut metagenome | biome: gut microbiome; feature: rumen; material: fiber-attached | host: Bos | place: Iran: Karaj | collected 2018-10
GCATGTCATACCAGTACAATACGCTGGGTAATGTAACTGAAGAAGTCTATTATGACGCGGATGGCAACCCGGTTGATACCAAGATGGGATATGCCAGCATCGTTTATACCTATGACGAGCTGGGCAACCTGACGTCGGAACGGTATTATGACACCAAGACGATGGGTGTGGTACCCGCGGATGAAACATACGCCAGCGTCCTGATGGACTGGGATGCAGAGGGACGCCTGATCAGCGAGGACTTTTACGACAGCGCCAATGCGCTGGTATCGAACAAGGACGGGTATGCATCGCATGTGATCAGCTACACGGAAAGCGGCCTGGTTGCCGAAGAGTACTACCTGAACGAATTTGCGAAACCGGCGGCCGTTCTAGGCTCCGACAACCGCTCCGCACAGATTTCCAGCAGCCAGGAAAAAGCCGAGGGAATCGCCGTGACGCCATTCCGTTACAGCCGGAGGACGCTGCTGTCCGAGGATCCGGTATCGGAAACATACCAGATGCGGGTAGTGGATGAAACTGCCAACGCAAATGACGCGTATGCCAGCATCATCCAGACATACGACCGCTATGACCGTGCAATTGAAAGCATTTATTATGACGTCTACGGGAATCCGGCCATCGGGCCTGAAGGCTGCAACAAAGTCGTCCGTGAATATACCAGCCGGGATCAGGTTTCCCTGATCCGCTATTTTGATGAGAACGGCAACAGCACCTGCGTGGACGGGGTCTACGGAATCAGCAAGGAATACAACGCTTACGCGAACCTGGAAGTGAAGACGTGGCTGGACGCGGACGGCAATCCGACGAAAAACGAGGAAGGATATTCAAAGATCCGTTATGATTATGACTTAAGCGATATCACAACTGCTGAAAAGTTTTTCCGTTACTACGAGGATGAAAACGGTGATCCTGTGCAGGCGGCAGACGGCGCATGGGGAATGACGTCCGTATATTATCCCGTCGCCCGAATCCATGAGATTACCTTTATCGACGAGACCGGGGCACCGACCGTGACAACTGCAGGGTACGCGATTCTTGAATACGAAGATGATGATAACGGAAACCGTATCTATGAAGCCTATTATGACGAAATCAAGGCCGGCACAGAATGTGCCGACGGCTATGCCATTGTTGAACGCGGGTATGACAGCGAGGGAAGGCTGATTTCCGAAAGCTACAGGGATCGGTTCAATAAGATGACCAACAACAAGGACGGGATTTCCAGCTGGAATGGTTATTATGACAGCGACGGAAATCTTGTGGTCACAAACCGGTATGACAAGGATCTGAACCCGCTCCCCACCGACTGACCGGAGGAATCGACCAACCGACTCAGAAAACTGACAGAGGTATGCGTATGAAACAATTGATCAGAATGACATCCGTCCTGCTGACGATATGCCTGCTGCTGACTGCAGTGCCTGCCGCAGCGGAGGAATCGCTGGAAGATGTAGCGGATGAGCGGGGATGGATTGATTTCATCCTGGTATGCAACGAGGGAATGAACAATTCCGGCGGTAACGTGGGAAATACCATGATGGTCGTATCCATGAATCCGGATACCGGGAAGATCCGCCTGATGATGCTGACCTGGGATACCTTCATTCAATACCCGGGGTATGATCTTCCCCAAAAGATTGATATGCCCTATCGGAACAACGGCCCGGAAGAAACCATGAAGGTATTTAACGCGAATTTCGATATGGACATAAAGCTGTTTATGTCCCTGAACTATCTGAACCTTGCTTCCCTGATTGATTCATACGGCGGCGTCACCATTGACATATCCCGGGCGGAACGGAACGCGCTGAACGAGATGGTGGCTTCCAAAAAGGAAGCTATTACAGCACAGGCAGAACTGGGACTGCTCAGCCAGGCCATGGTAGATAATCTGGCGGCAGATTATTATCTGACGGAATACGGACCGGGCACGGAACTGAACGGGCTGCAGGCCGTCGGGTTCGGATGGCTGCAATATGATTCGGTATACAATTGCTGCGAAAGGGAAGTAGAAGTGATCGGCGCACTGTTTACCAGCGTGGGCGCCCGGATCCGCGAAAAGGCAGTCCTTTATTCCGACGAGTACGGCGAACCGACGAACCCGAACGGCCGCCGTGCAATCAATCTGGATCATCTGAAAGAAAGCGATTACGTATTTTTCCGCTCGGAAATGGATCCGATTTTTCAGAAAGCGTATCACAATCTTTCGGAAGACGATATCCGGCTTATCTCACTGGCACTGGCGCGCGCATCCTATACGGGATCCCGGCAGGGTGTCAATATTTTTGAAAACCTGGAGCACACCGTGTTCCCAATGGAAAGCACCCAGCCATACGATACCGTGGGTGGAGCCAAAGGGCATCTGATTGACTACAAAGCGAACACAGAAGCAATGAAAGAATACCTGTTTAGAGAGGACTGAGAATCCTGATTCCGGGAGCACTGACCGGACTGGCAGGCTGCCGGAGCAGGATGACATAGCGGATGCCGGGAACGTGTGTTTTTGCAGGAAAAATCCGGGAGAAAACACGCGAAGGGCGGAGCTATGCCTGAAGATATAAGACGGAGTGAACCGGATGTACGCTTATTGCTTATTCTGTGATACAAACCGCTGCAGCATGATCGCGGATCTGATCAGCCGGAACTTTCAATGTCGCTGCATTTCTCCCCGTATCATTCAGCGGAAATGGGTGAAGGGCGTCCCGACAGAAGAATCCCACAGTTGGCTTCCCGGTTATATTTTTCTTTACTCCGAAGAAAAAATCAATCCTCACTTTCCAGTAGGTGGTATTATCCGCTGCCTCGGAAACGGGGAATTGAGCGGAAACGATCTTCAGTTTGCGGAGATGCTGTACCGGAGGAACGGCGTTCTGGGCAGCGTTTCCGTTATCCAGGAAGGCGATCGGTGCACTGTCGCAGATCCGGCCTGGAAAGAGATCCAGGGGAAAGTAATCCGAATGGATCACGGCCGAAAAAGATGCTGCATCGAATTTCGATTTGACGGGATTGCCAGGACGGTCTGGATCGGGTATGAGATGGTTCACCCGGATCTCCAAAGATGATCTGTCTTATTTCGGTTACTACGGAGGACTGATACCATGGGAAAACTGAAAAACAAAAGCGGGATTATTGAATTTGTCAGGGGAGATATCTGGATTGTCCTGCTGGATATTATCGCGGTGAACGGTTCCTACTTTCTCGGAATCCTGATCCGTTTTTTTGTCGGCGGAAAGTTTTACGCATCTCTCCGGGAACTGCCGTACAAATACAGCCAGTTCGCACCCGCGTATACCATCATCTGTATCCTTGTTTTTTTCATGTTCAGACTGTATGGCGGAATGTGGAGATATGCCGGAATCAGCGATCTGAACCGCATCATTGGCGCATCTGTTGTAACCACGATCGCACAGGTGGTCGGCACCCTGATCTTTGTTGAAAGAATGCCGCTGACATTTTATTTCATTGGGGCAGCTCTCCAGTTTGCTTTTGTTACCGTTATCCGCTTTTCATACCGGATATTCATCGTGGAGCGACGAAGGATCTCAAAGAAACAGGCAAACGCCCTGGTAATCGGAAGCGGGGAAGAAAGCCATTATATTCTGCGCCTCCTTAACAGCGGGCTTACCTATCGGCCGGTTTGTGTTGTCGACAGGAACTCCGCCGGCAGACTGATGGACGGTCTGCCTGTTTTTATCACGCTGAACGAAGCACTGGCCGCGCATGAAGTGGACTGCGTATTTCTTGCGGATACCACCCTGACAGCGAAAGAGAAAGGTGAAATTTACGATCTCTGCAAAAAGAATGAACTGCAGATTCGGGACTATACCAACTTCTTTTCTTTCGACGCGGAGAATGATCCTTTCTATGGGACGCAGAGCGTTATTCCGGGCCAGGAGGGTGAAAACCGTTTTATTCCGTTCAGCCCTCCGGATATCAGCAGTAGCGAAGTCAGCGAAGTCGCTGAAACGCTTCGTTCCGGCTGGATTACGACAGGGCCGAGAACAAAGGTTCTGGAACGGCGGCTTGCGTCGTATATCGAAACAGGGGAAACAGACATCGATACGGAACGGGATCCGGACAGGTGGAGGAAGAGAGTGGTCTGCCTGAATTCAGCGACCGCGGCGGAAGAACTGAATCTTCGCATTCTGGGAATCCGTGAGGGGGACGAGGTGATCGTTCCTGCCTACACTTACACCGCAAGCGCATCCGCTGTGGTTCACTGCGGGGCAAGAGTCGAGTTCGTCGACATTCAGAAAGACGGAGACAGCAGGACCCATATGCCGGAACTTGATTATAACGAGCTTGAGGCGGCGATTACCTCCCGAACGAAAGCAATTATTACGGTGGACCTCGGCGGAATCGTATGCGATTACGACAAAATCTTTGAAATTGTTAAGCGAAAAAGCAATCTTTTCATTCCGCTTGAACCGGACGGGACACCTCTTGGCGATCTGTCATCCAGGATTCAGAAAAAGCTTGGACGGGTTGCCGTTGTCGCTGACTGCGCGCACAGCCTGGGCGCTTCCCGCATCGTGAACGGCCGGAAAACCAGCTGCGGCGCGATCGCGGATTTTTCTTCCTTCTCTTTTCACGCTGTGAAGAATTTTACAACCGCAGAAGGCGGAGCCAGTGCATGGAAGCCTATCGACGGGATCGGAGATGACGAAATCTATCAGTTCTATCAGCTGCTTTCCCTTCACGGCCAGAGTAAGGACGCTCTGGCGAAAACGAGAGCCGGCGCCTGGGAGTACGATGTCGTCGGTCCCTGGTACAAATGCAACATGACCGATATCATGGCTGCGATCGGCTTGCGGCAGCTTGACCGCTACGAGCAGCTGCTGGAAAGAAGAAAACAGATCATTCGGAAATACGACGCAGTATGCGATGAACTGGGAATCAGCCATCTGAACCATCATGTTGACGGTATGGACAGCTCAAACCATCTGTATCTGATCCGGATCCCGGGCATCGACCTGGAAAAACGGAATCTCTTTATTGAGAAGATGGTGGAGCAGGGGGTATCCGCCAATGTGCACTACAAGCCGCTCCCGATGATGACGGCTTATCAGGCAATGGGCTGGGATATCCGGGATTTTCCCAATGCCTATGCCTATTATGAGAACCTGGTTTCCCTTCCGCTGCATACGCTCCTGACAGATCAGGATACGGACCGAGTCTGCGATGCTGTAAGGACAGCCTTTGCGGCTGTGACCACCTGAAAAAGGAAACAGAAAACTATGATTCTGAAACGCTGGGAAGATCTGCCGGAGATCATGAAAACCGAAGAGGTCAGACCTTATTATGACGCATTGCGGAAACACAGGATCTCCCTCGTGCTGAAACGTGTTTTTGATTTTATGGTTTCCCTGATTCTCCTGCTGATGATCTGGCCGATTCTGGCTGTAATCGCCACAGCGGTCAGGCTGGATTCTTCGGGCCCAGCCTTCTATCGGCAGGAACGCGTTACAACTTACGGAAAAAAATTCAGGATCTGGAAATTCAGAACCATGGTCGTCAACGCGGATAAAATCGGAACTCATGTAACCGTGAATAATGACCGGAGAGTTACCAGAACCGGAAAAACTCTCCGCAAAGTGCGCCTGGATGAGTTGCCCCAGGTGATCAATATTCTCACGGGAGATATGAGTTTTGTGGGCACAAGGCCTGAAGCAACCAAATATGTGGAAGCCTACCGGCCGGAGTATTACGCAACGCTGCTTCTTCCCGCAGGCGTTACCAGCGAAGCAAGCATACGGTATAAAGATGAAGCCAGACTTCTGGCCGAAGCCGGCGATACGGACAGGACATACATTGAGGAGATTCTTCCGGCCAAGATGGCCTGGAATCTGGAGGACATCCGCAAATTCAGCTTTCCGCGGGAAATCCGTACGATGGCACGTACGATTCTGGCAGTGTTCGGGAAAGATTATCATTGAGGGTAAAGCATATGAACATCCTGTATATTGATCATTATGCCGGATCGGTCAGCATGGGAATGGAATTCAGGCCGTATTATCTGGCAAAAGAATGGGAAAAGATTGGCCATAATGTCAGAATTATCGGTGCGGATTATTCCCATCTCAGAAAAAACAATCCCGATGTCAGGCGGGATCTTGATATTACAACCGTGGACGGCGCGGAGTTCCAGTGGATCAGGACCCGGGCTTATCAGGGAAACGGGATGTCAAGAGTAGTGACGATGCTGCAGTTCTGCTGGAAACTGCAGCTACATGCTAAAAAAATAGCGAAAGAATTTCATCCTGACATTGTCATTGCATCGTCAACATACCCGATGGACGCGTATGCCGCAAAGAGAATTGCAAAACTCAGCGGTGGGAAATATATTCATGAAGTGCATGATATGTGGCCGATTACGCCGATCGAACTGTATGGAATGTCACCCCGCCATCCTTTTGTTCGGATCGTCCAGCATGCGGAAAACTATTTCTGCAGGAACGCTGAACGGGTCGTATCCATTCTGCCGTGCGCCAAGGACTACTTCATGGAACATGGGATGGAGGAAAAACGGTTTGTTTATATCCCCAACGGGATCAGCCTGTCAGACTGGGAAAGCCCCGAGATGCTTCCGGACGATTATCTGGGGATTATCAACAAGGCCAAAAATGAAAAACGCTTTATTCTGTCTTTCTTCGGAAGCCATACCAGATCCTACAGCCTGGATTATCTGATCAAAGCCCTTGCCCGAACGGATCAATCCAGAATTTTTGTAGCTTTTGTCGGTGAAGGAAACTATAAGGAAGAGCTGATCAAGCTGGCAAAGGAACTTGGAATTCATCCCGATGCTTACGCTTTCCTTCCGGCGATCAACAAAAAAGCGATTCCTTCACTGATCCGGATATCGGACGCCTCTTATGTAGGCGCCATCAAGAACAGGATGTTCAGATTCGGAATCGGTATGAATAAGCTGTTTGACGCGATGATGGGCGGGAAACCGATCCTGTACGCGGTGGATGCACCGAACAATATCGTGGAAGAATATCAGTGCGGGATCAGTGTTCCGGCCGAGAATACCGATGAACTGGCTAATGGACTTGTGAAGTTGATCCAGATGCCGGAAGACGAGAAAAAGCAAATGGGAGAAAACGGCCATAATGCCATCATGAACCGTTTTATCTATCCGATTATCGCAAAACAGTTCAGTGAGATTTTCAACTGACAACAGGACGGGTGTATCCATGAAAGCAATAAAAGAAATCGCAGTGATTACGGAAGGATTTCCAAATCCTGATAATCCTTTCAGATATACATTCGTGGAACAGCTTGTGCAGGAATTTTCCAGGAAGAACGTTCATGTGACCATAATCAATCCGGTTTTTCATAATTACATGCAGTATCAGTACCGTGAGGAATGGTCATATGAAGTCAACGAAGGTCAGAAGGTTACGGTTTATCAGCCCCGGATATTTAATTACAGTATGAAATCAATCGGACCGCTGCGACTGGCGAATCTGACATATCGCTCTTTTGCAGCTGCGGTGCGGAAGACCGTGACTGATCATCATTTGTCACCAGATGCCATTTACGCGCATTTCATTTTCCCCTCCGGATGCGCCGCTGCTGAGCTGGGGAGAAAGATGAAGATTCCTTCTTTTTTCGCGACCGGTGAAAGCAATCTGGCGGAGATTGTCCATCGAATCGGCGCCCGCTGTCTGCGGGAGAAACTGGCTGGCATACAGGGAGTCGTTTCAGTATCATCGGAAAATAAAAGGATACTGGCCGAAAACAACATCGTGGACAGCCATTCCATCGCCGTTTTGCCCAATGGCGTCGATCAGCGCCTTTTTTATCCGCACGACAGAAATGAAATGCGAAAGAAACTGGGGTTCCGGACCGATCTGATTATGGGAGCGTTTGTCGGCGCTTTCAGTGACAGAAAAGGAGTTGTACGGGTCAACCGTGCTTCTGAACTGGCCTCTGTTCCCATGATATATATCGGAGAAGGCAGCCTGAAGCCGGAAGGGAATCATATTGTTTTCTCCGGGGGAATCCGGCATGACAGGATCCCTGAATACTTGTCCGCCGCGGATTTTTTTGTTTTACCTACCAAAGATGAAGGGTGCTGTAACGCGATCATTGAAGCCATATGTTGCGGATTGCCGGTCATCAGCTCAGAAGGAAGGTTTAACGACGATATTCTGGAAGACAGTTATTCGATCAGAGTGAATCCGAACGATATATCCCAGATAGCGGGTGCCATGAAAAAACTGTCTAAAGATCAGATCCTGCGCGGGAGATTGTCTGAAAATGCTCTCAGGCAAAGGGATAGATTCAGCCTGGAAAAACGCGCTCAGGCCATTCTCCGTTTCATGAGCGAAGCGGCGCCTTCCGGCCCATGTCAGTAACCGCGGTTCCCGGGAAGGCTCCGCTTCGACGCTGTATCAAAAGGAGAAGTAAGATATTTCATGATGAAGGTTATTGTTTCTCATGATGTGGATCATCTTTTTGCCAGAGACCACTGGTTCCGGGATCTGATCTATCCTAAAATGTGGGTCAGGACAACTCTGCAGTTCATTAAACATGAAATATCCGGAAAAGAATGGGTTCTTCGCAACACAAGCTGTTTTCGCAGGAACAGGCATAACCTGGACGCGGTGATGGCTTTTGACAAGGAACATGGAATCAAGTCCACGTTTTTCTTTGGGATGAACCAGGGACTGGGCATGTCCTACAAACCAGAAGAAGCAACTGATTCCATCCGTAAGGTGAAGGAAAACGGCTTCTTCGTTGGACTGCACGGGATCGATTTCCAGAATCAGGAGGGTATGACGGAGGAATACAATACATTTAAGCGTACAGCCGGGTTTTCCCCTGAAGGAATCAGAATGCATTATGTCCGGTTTGATGGCAACACGTTTGAAAAACTTGCAAAAACCGGATACCCTTTTGACACGACGGAATTCGATAAAAAAACGGGAGGTACCAGGAAAAATCCATATAAAGTAGGAAAAATGTGGGAATTTCCCTTAACGATCATGGACGGCTATCTGCCTCAGCAGTTTGAGAAAGCCCAAAAAAAGACGCTGGAGATTCTGGAGGAAGTAAAGGCGGAGAGCATCCAATACGTCTGTGTACTGTTTCATGATTATCAGTTCTGTGATGATTACCGGGATATTCGGGACTGGTATATATGGCTGATGGAATATTTCGCCGGTTCACCGGATTATTGTTTTGTTTCCTACCAGGAAGCTATCCGGGAACTGGAAGCGCAGCGCCCGGAGGAGAATCAACCATGAATTCTGCTAATCACAGGCAGATCTGACGGAAGATCACTGAACAAAGACGGAGAGGACAAAAATGACGGTTCTTTATATTGACGGCAATTACCCCCTGCACTCGCTTCACCGGGAACTCGTATCCGGCCTTGCTGATCTGGGAAATAAAGTGACGGTGTTTGTACCGATGAAAGGGAATGAACTGGACGGCAAGTATAATAGTGATCACGAGAATGTCAGGGTCATTTACCGCGACATCCTGAATGATTTCGACAGGGTGTTTTTTATGAATAAGATCAAGCGAATCGTTTCGGAAATAGAGAAAAGTACTGATATGTCCAAAGTTGATTGTATACTGGCGGGGACGGTTTATTCTGACGGCGGAGCGGCTTATCTGTTGCATAGAAAGTATCATATTCCGTTTTCAGCTGCAGTCAGGGAGACCGACGTAACATATCAGATGAAGTGGAGGCCTTATCTGAACCCGTTTGCAAAAAAAATACTGAAATCCGCAACAAAAATCATATTTATATCTCCTTCCTACAGGCAGTATCTGGACAAGTTCAGCTGCAATCAGGAGAAATATGTCAACATCCCCAACGGAGTCAATGATTTCTGGTTCCGGGAAGAGGAGATACAAAGGACAATCCATCAACCCATTTCATTGATCTTTGTCGGGGAAATCTGTAAACGCAAAAATGTCGCAACGATTATATCCGCTGTATCGGAACTGAAAAAAAGCGGAACCCCGGCGGTTCTGCATATCGTAGGCGCCGGAAAGGAAGAGCAGCGTTGCCGGAAAATGGCAAAAGAGCTGGGTATAGCCGACAGCATCTTCTTTTACGGATGGCAAAAAAACAAAGAAGACATCAAGAAATATTATGATCAGGCGGACATTTTTGTTATGCCGTCTTTACGGGAAACATTCGGGACAGTATATATCGAAGCACTCAGCCAGGGCCTTCCGGTAATCTATACCCGCGGTCAGGGGATTGACGGATATTTTGAGCAGGGCACAACAGGCTTTGCGTGCAATCCGAAGGATACCGGTGAGATCAGGGAAGCGATTCTGCGGATTGCGGAAAACTATGGATCCATGTCACGGACATGCGTTCAGGCTTCAAAAAGTTTTCAATGGCATATAATCGCAAAACAGTACCATGAAGTTATCAGGCAGATGGAAAAATGATGAAAACAATCAGAACACAGGAAAGCGTCCGCTCTTTCTCCTCCAATGACTGGATATTCTGCGTCATATCAGTCTGGATCACTGTTTTTTATTCAGTCATCATTCAGTATAAGTATAAAGAGATTCCCAACGGAATGCTGATTACGGGGATGCTTGTTCTGGCAACGTTTATATTCACCTGCACACGTCAGAAATTTACCCTGGAACGCATATTTACAAAAGAATGCCTGTGGATGATCGGATTCATGATCTATATGCTGCCCATAGGCTTTTTTACATCTCCTGATATAAACGATCATGTATCCCAATGGGTAACAGGCATGGAATATATGTTTATGATGATTGTCCTGTCGTCTGTCATTATGGATAACGGGACGGACAGCTTCCATGTCATGCTTCTGATTATTTCCATTGTCCTCGCCGTCATATTCCTGAGGGATCCTGTTCTGTATGTATCGGGCGGACGCTATTCCATCTCCAAAAAAGTTAATCCCAATGGTTTGGGAATGAGTTTTACAACGGGTATCTGGGTCATGCTGTATATACAGCAAAAGAAGAAAATCCCGGTATTGGTTTCGATTACTGCGACTGCCTTGCTACTGTATTGTATATTTAAAACAGGATCTAGGAAAGCTTTGATTGCGGCCGGAATCATTATTGTATTGTGGTATGCGTTTGCCTATCTACCCAAAATACTACGGAACGGCGGTGGATGGCAGGTGGCTATTCTGCTTGTTTCCGTATTGCTGCTTGTGTTCCTGGGAAAGGAATTTCTGCAGTTCTATTCCGGATCCGATATTCAGGCAAGAATGGAAGGATTGTCAGAAGAGGTATCCGGAGGAAAACGGGCATCTCTGTACCAGCAGGGGTGGAACCTGTTCAAAACGAATCCACTGTTCGGTATTGGCTTTCAGGGATACGGTTATTATTTTGGCGGCTACTCTCATGCAACTCTTGTTGAAATTCCAGTCAGCGGCGGAATCATCGGAACGGTTATTTACTTTGCGGCATATTATATTTCGATCGCAAAATGCGTTACGTTGTACAGGCAATGCAGGAAAAGAGAAAAGTTGCTCATTCATGCCATGGAAATCAAAATGATCATTATATTGTGGATCGCTATGCTTTTCTATTGCTCCTGCATCATTCATCCATATCAGTTTGACTCCTACATCATATTCGGGATCATATTCGGAGAGACGTCCCATATAGAAAAAGAGATTCTGTCCTTACCCCGGGAAGAGAAAAAGCTGATGGAGAGAAAGTGCAAATGGATAAGATAGGGAATCATCTGATAACAAGGAAAATATCAACGGCCCTTGCACTGTTGAAAACCCCGGGTAAAATGATTCTTCCGATGGGGCAGAATGGCCTGCTCAATTTTATACCGGACAGGAATTACCTGAAAATGGCTTTCAAAGCCGAACTGGGTTATCCGCTGAACCTGGAAAATCCGACGACATACAATGAAAAACTGCAATGGCTGAAGCTTTATGATCGAAAACCGGAATACATCCTTTATGCTGACAAATACAGAGTCCGGGATTATATCGCAAAAACAATCGGTCCGGAGCATCTTATTCCTCTGATCGGCGTATACAGGACAGGCAGGGATATTCCGTGGGAAGAACTACCGAACCGGTTCGTACTGAAATGCAACCATGCGTCAGGGACGAACATTATATGTATGGACAAGGAAAAACTGAATACGGAAGACGCATCGAAACAGATGGACAGATGGCTGAAGCATAATGCGTTCTGGCGGGGACGGGAATGGTGCTATAAAGATATCGAGCCATGCGTCATATGCGAGGAATTCTACAGCTCCCCAGACGGGAATACGCCTGACGACTATAAGTTTATGTGCTTTAACGGAGAACCCAGATTGATTCAGGTTCATCATGACAGATTTGGAGATCATACGCTGGATTTTATGGATGTCAACTGGGAAAAAACCGGAATCATCCAGGGACCGAGGAACTCAGATGAGTCCATCCCGAAGCCGGCGACATTTGACGAGATGATGGAAATCGCGAGAATACTGTCGCGCGGCATGAGCTATGTGCGTGTTGATTTGTATTCCACGAACAATGAAGTCAAATTCGGTGAGATCACCATGTATCCCACTTCCGGCTTCGGGCCGTTCGAAGATATTCAGACCGACTATCTCCTGGGCAGCTGGATCCGTCTGCCGATGGAATGAAAGAAGGATAAATATGGCGGGATTTTTCCTGTGCAGAACATCTGACGACAGAATCAATGTATCCGGGGCGCTGCGCTCCTTTTCCGAAAAAGGTCTGGCTGATCCGGTCAGATATATCCTGGGAGATTATACCGCATATATATATCCCAAAATGACCGAGGAATTACCAGCAGTAGCGGAGAACAGCGGAGGTTTCTGCGCAGCCGTAGGCGCGTATGTATACAAGGGACTGGGCAAGGCTGAATCCCTGGAAAAAACACTGGCCGATTATCTGGCGGACAAACTGTCATTGTCTGAAATGTACGGCCAGTATACGCTCATTTTATATAACCGTCAAAAAATCCGGATCATTTCTGATGCGCTTTCTTCAAAACATTTTTTCTCCGACAGGTCTTTTTCCTTTTTTTCCTCCTCCCTTTTTGCCGCTGCGGCAGCAATCGGAAACTACACGATCAATGATGAGGCTGTATATGAAAAACTGCTGACCGGTATTATCATATCCCCGGATACAATCATTCACGAAATCATCCAGATGAACAAACAGCAGCAGGAAATAGCAAACGAATCCTGTCAGGGCGTGTCCTTTATTATTCATCCCGATATCAAAATACAACCTTTTCATACCGGGGGAGCATACAGGAGCGAAAAGATCCAGTCTGAATGCATTCTTGACTATATCAGCCAGTTAACACCGGCAATCAGAGAGGACAGGGCTGATCTTGGATTGTCAGCCGGCCATGACAGTTCTTTGCTGTTTGCTGCGCTGGTACAGAAGAATAAGGAGCAACTGCATCTTCATACGCACAGCACGGGGCACGTGCACGACAGGGAAAAAAATGCGGCCCAAAGGATGGCGGACGTCAAAGCCGTAAATATTTCCGTTATTCCGACGCCCAGACTTGATGAAGAAGGGATCGATTTATCCGGGCTTCTGAATGAAAACCTGCTGTTTTTTGACGGGAGAACATCCCACGATATCGGCGGATTCAGCGCAACATACCGGGCGCAATACCGGATCAGCGCTACGGACGGCTGCCGGATCACATTTTCAGGTGTCGGAGGAGAGTGCTACAGAAACCATTACTCGGAAAGAGGCAGAAAGATCAACGCTGACAAATTTTTCATGGACAAAATTTTTAACCGAAGCTTTATTGAAGGAGCATCGCAGGCACTCATGGAAAAGACCTGCCGGGATCATATCAGGAAAGCAGAAGCCGTTTTAAAGGTTTCTCTGCATGGAAAAGTGGACCGAATCAATCTGAGAAGGTATTACAGCGAAGTATTGATGGCGGACGGCCAGGGCCATGTGATCGACGCCTATAACCAGGTTTCAAGCTGCTTTGCCCCTTTTCTGGAACAGAGAATACTCAGCGAAGCATATCGCGGAATAAAATATCTGGGAAACAACGGAGAATATGAAAGCGGTATTATCAGCGTTACGGATCCTGCTGTCGGCGGATGCATCAACTCGAATAACGGTTATCCGTTCAACCATATTCCGCTGAAACTGAGAGTCAAGGAAAACCTGAGGACGCGTGTCAGCAGAAATACATGGGAAAGGATGAACACCCTTTTCAGGAGAGAATCATCCGGAAACGGGGAAAAATACCTGAAGGCCATCCTGTCGAAAAACAAAATGCTATCGGAAGCCTATACAGCCCTTCAGGAACAATATCCTGATATTGACTTTGATCATGTCATCAAGGGCTACGCCATGGACGCGAATGTTGCCTATTTGGCATTAGTGATGAGGAAACTGAACAATGAACGATGAAACGTTATCCTGTGTCAACTCAATATTTGAACAGCCCTGGTGGCTGGAAGCCGTGGCACCCGGCCGATGGAGTGCTACTGAAGTTGAAAAGGACGGAAAACTGATTGCAAGGCTGCCATATGTCAAATCAAAAAAATTGGGATTCGGAATTCTCGGAATGCCGGATTACACGCAAACGCTGGGCTACTGGACAGAAAATACCGGCGCTAAAAATGCGAGGAGATACGCAAGGAACAAAGATCTTGTCGAACAACTGATCGATCAGCTTCCAAAGGGATACAGCGTTGATCTTGCGCTTGACCATTCCTGCGATTATCTGTTTCCATTTAAGTGGAAAGGATTCAGAATGGAAATCATGTATTCCTACAGGCTGGAAGAAATACATGATACAAATACCGTATGGGAGGGACTGGCTGACAACATCAGACGTGAGATCAAAAAAGCTCGGAAAATTCTGACGGTTGAAGACGATCACCCGATTGAGGATCTGATCGAATTACAGAATAAAACGTTCAAAAGGCAGGGGCGTCCATCCAGAGATGACGGTGAAGTGCTGAGGAGGCTGGACGATGCTCTGCAGAAAAGAGATGCCAGGAAGCTTCTCTGTGCTGTTGACCCGGAAGGCAGGATCCACGCAGCTTCTTATTTTGTTTACGATTCCAATTGCTGCTACTACCTGGTTGGTGGGGGAGATCCGGAACTACGTACGTCAGGAGCATCTTCCCTGCTCATGTGGGAAGGGATTTGTTTCGCATCCACAGTTTCAGATTCATTTGATTTCGAAGGATCCATGATCGAACCGATCGAAAGGTTTTTCAGAGCATTCGGCGGAATACCCACCCCTTACTGGCGTGTGACGAAACTTAATTTCGTACATACAATTGCAGATTATATGAAACCAAAGGTAAAAAAACTGATCGGGTGGAAATGATGAAAATAATCGTTCTTGGCGATGTCGGCGCCTCACAGACGAATATCCGGGCTTTTTGCGATGCGGACAGAAACCTTTTTTCAGCGGAAATACAGGAGATGTGCGCTGATGCTGATTTCGTTCTGCTGAATCTTGAAAAACCGCTGACAGATCTGGCCAATCCGCTGGGGAAATGTCCTCCGGATTACATTGCCCCCACGGAAACTGTCAACGGAATCAAGCTTCTTTATCCGACAGCTGTCACGCTGGCGAACAATCATATTATGGATCAACGTGAACAAGGTTTATTGGAGACTATCCGCATTCTTGAGCAGAACGGGATCCTATACATCGGGGCAGGAAGCAACCTGCCGGAAGCAAAGAAACCGCTCATCCTGCCCGGGACCGGAATCGGCGTTTACGCATGCTGTGAGAAAGAGTTTTCTTTCGCGACGGAATCTTCGGCGGGTGCCAACGCATTTGACCCGCTGGAGACGTTCGATGATATCGAAAAGCTGAAAACAATATGTGAATACCTGATTGTCTTGTATCACGGCGGCATGCAGGGATATCCATATCCGACTCCTTATCAGCAGAAAGTGTGCCGGAAAATGTGTGATAAAGGCGCTGATTTAGTTGTATGCCAGCACAGTCACATTATTGGATGTGAGGAAAAGTACGGCAACAGCACGATCATCTACGGACAGGGCAACTTTCTTCTGGACGACCTGGACTTGGAAAGCTGGCGGAACGGAATTATGCTGAGCGTAACGATTGACGGGGCGACCAGGAACGTTGAGATCATCCCCACAGAAGTAATCGGCCATAAGGTAATCATCCATCATAACGGGGATTTGATCAGGCAATCTTTTGCAATCCGCAGCCGTGAAATCTGCAATCCGGCATTCCTCGAAAAAGCATATTCGGAATACTGCAGGAGCAAATTACCGAACTATCTGATAAAATTGTCCGGTGTCGGTTCGCTGAAACAGAAAATTATCAGCAAACTGGGAATACAGAAGCTGTTTCTATATAAATACAGAAAAAAGGAATTATTTTATATCCTGGATTATCTGTACTGTGATTCACACCGGGAAGCAATTGAAAAGAGCATAGAAGACAGGACCGGGTCATGATTTTTGATTCGGAAAGGGGAAGTATCACGTGAAAATTGTTACCGTAGTCGGGGCACGTCCCCAGTTTATCAAGGCGGCGGCCGGTTCCCGCCAGATCCGTAAAGCGCACAGGGAAATTCTTGTTCATACCGGACAGCATTTTGACGATAATATGTCCGCTGTCTTTTTCCGGGAAATGGATATCCCGGAACCGGATTACAACCTTGGCGTCTCCGGCGGCACGCACGCCCAAATGACCGCGAAAATGCTTGTAGGGATCGAAGAAATCCTCGTGAAGGAAGAACCGGACGCCCTTCTGGTATACGGTGATACGAATTCCACTTTGGCCGCAGCGCTTGCTGCGGTTAAGCTGCAGATTCCTGTATTCCATATCGAGGCGGGAAACCGGCTCGGCACACTGAACAACCCGGAAGAAGTCAATCGCATTACCGCAGACCATCTGTCCACACTGAATTTCTGCGCTACGGACGATGCACTGAAAAAACTGGAGAGAGAAGGACTCGGCGACCATTCCTACTGCGTCGGCAATATCATGTATGATTCGTTCCTCCATTTTGTCAACCAGCCGTGGGATCATCCCAACATTACGGATTTTGACGGGAAACCTGTCCGCGTTCCTGATGAGTACTACTACATGACCTGCCACCGGCAGGAGAACACATACAGCGACGAACCCCTTACGGAGATCCTTGCCGCAATGAACAGCCTGGACGCGCCGACCATCTATCCCGTTCATCCCAGGAACCATGAGCGGGCAAAACGGATCTGTGCAGAGAAAAAATACTGCAATATTATACTGACAGAACCGGTTGGATATCCGGATTCAGTTCATCTGACCAGGAATGCAAAAAAAATCGTGACGGATTCCGGCGGATTGCAGTGCGAAGCTTTTTATGCCGGCGTTCAATGCGTTTTTATACTGGATTATGTTGTCTGGCCTGAGACGATGACAGGAAACAGGAATCAGCTGGCCAGGGCCGAACGCAGAGATATCCTGCAGAAGCTTTCCGCAGTACAGACCATCGATCCGGCATATCAGCCTTTCGGGAACGGACATTCAGCGGAAAAAATCGTGGAAATCATCAGCGAATGGGAAAGGAACAGATCATAAAATGGGTGAGTATTATGTTCATCCGACCAGTATTATTGACGATAGCGTGGAAATTGGCGAAGGAACAAAGATCTGGCATTTCAGCCATATCCAGTCCGGTGCGACGATCGGGAGAAACTGCTCTTTTGGCCAGAATGTCAATATATCCAATCACGTGAAGATCGGAAACGGCGTCAGGATTCAGAATAATGTATCCGTTTATGAAGGCGTTGAACTGGAAGACTATGTTTTTTGCGGCCCTTCCTGCGTATTCACCAATGATCTGACACCTCGGGCCAAGTACCCGAAAGGAAGAGCCGGTTATCAGAAGACGCTGATCAGGGAAGGTGCCTCCATCGGTGCGAATGCCACGGTCGTATGCGGGTGCACGATCGGCAGGTGGGCGCTGATCGGCGCGGGAGCCGTTGTGACGGGGGATGTTCCGGACCACGCTTTAATGCTGGGCGTTCCGGCAAGGCTGAAAGGTTGGGCTTGCGAATGTGGCGCCGTGCTGCCTGACGACCTGATATGCGGACAATGCGGGCGGACATATCTGAAATCAGAACAAGGATTGAAAGAGGTGAAACAGGAATGCAGTTCAGAGATCTGAAAGCGCAGTATCAGGCATTGAAACCTGAGATTGACGCCGCAATCCAGGAGGTCATTGAAAGCACTGCCTTTATCCTTGGAAGGCCGGTCGCGGAGCTGGAAAAAAGGTTGGCGGAATACGTGGGAAGAAAGCACTGCGTCGGATGCGCCAACGGCACGGACGCACTGCAGCTTGCACTGATGATCTGGGGCGTGGGTCCGGGAGACGCGGTATTCACCTCCGACTTTACATATTTTGCTTCCGCCGGCACCACCTCGATCCTTGGCGGAACACCGATTCTTGTCGACATCGACCTGTCGACCTTCAACATGAGTCCGGAAGCTCTTGAGGAACAGATCCGAAGAGTGCTTGCGGAGGGAAAACTGAAACCCAGGGTAATTGTCCCGGTGGACCTCTTCGGGCAGCCCGCGGATTATGAAAAGATCCTGCCTATTGCCGAAAAATACGGACTGAAAGTCCTCGAGGACGCCGCACAGGGGTTCGGAGGAAACATCAGGGGCAAGATGACGGGATCTTTCGGTGACATTTCCACCACTTCTTTTTTTCCGGCAAAACCGCTGGGTTGCTATGGCGATGGCGGGGCCATTTTTACCGATGACGACGAGACAGACGCAAGACTGCGTTCCATGAGGGCACAGGGGAAAAGCCCGACGGACAAATATGACAATCGGGAAATCGGGATGAACAGCCGACTGGACACGATACAAGCTGCCATATTGCTGCCAAAGCTGAAGGCGTTTGCGGAGTACGAACTGGAAGCTGTGAACAGGGTGGCCGGCTGGTATACAGAACGGCTGAAGGATCAGTTCGTGACTCCGACCGTAAAAGAAGGCTTCTATTCCTCCTGGGCACAGTATTCCATTCTGCTGCCGGACCGGGAAACCAGGGACAGAATTCAGCAGAGATTAAGGGACAGAGGAATTCCGTCCATGATTTATTATCCGCGCGGACTCCATCAGCAGGAGGCATACCGATGGATGAACCTGCCGGATGAATGGTATCCCAATACCATGGAAGCGACCCGGCGGATTCTGGCGCTTCCGATGCATCCGTATCTGACGGAGGAAACGGTGGAACAGGTGGTTTCAGCCATGACCGGGAAGTGAACTGCATGAAATCTGACAATATGACCATTCAGGGCTTGCTCCCATGCGGGAATAACCTGCACCAGCCAGGCCCGGCTATGTCAGTATGCTGATCGCTGCATAATTTGCAAGGTATATCATGAACATTGGCTTTGATATCAAAGGTCTGCAGGCGGGAATATGATGCACGAATCCATTGCGGTATTCGAGTTCACAGAATGTTTATGGGTGAAGACATCTGCATTCCGGTGACTGAAAAGGAAACCGGGTTTCGATGCGGTACAGACTGACGGTCAGGAACAGTCCAGTAGGGAGATCAATTCCCGATGACCGGACGTACACATTGGCCACAATCTGCAGAATTGTTCCGGTATGGACGAGAACCGATCAGGAAACTGCTTTCCTGAAAAAAGGAAAAGGGGGGTGAAGTATGACGGGCAAAAAACTGAAATACCTGTTTGAATACTGCAGAGAATATGGCTTCAGATGCCTGATCGCGCTCGTCCTGTCCTCGCTGTTTCCTTATTCGGGAAACGGTTCACAATGGAGAAAACGAATCCTGAAGTATCAGCACAGGGTCATTGTGGATTATCTCGACAGACATTATTATTCGCGTTCATACAGCAGCTGCAGCCAACAGGATTGCCAGCCGGATACGGAGGATTCTGATTACTGTATCTGGACCGCATGGCTGCAGGGAGAAGAAAACGCCCCGGAAGTGATACGCCTGACGTTGGCAAGTATTCGGGAAAACGCCGGGGGCCATTCTGTTGTTGTTCTGACAGAAAACAATATTGAACAGTATATTGAAGTACCCGCGGCCATCAAACGAAAGCATGAGAACGGAACCATGCGGCACGCTCATTTTGCGGATGTCGTCCGTATGAAAATTCTGGAGAAATACGGAGGAATCTGGCTTGACGCAACAACTCTATTATATGAACCAATTAATGAAAACGCTTTTTCTTCAGCGTTTTATTCGGTTGGATTCATGACGAAAAATGAAAGGTTCATTACTGAAAGCAGATGGATTGTCAGGCTGATCGGCGGCTGCAGGGACAGCCGTTATCTTTCTATGATATCCCGGATGCTGTCCATGTACTGGGAAGAGCATATTCTTCCGATTGACTATTTTGCGTTTGATTACCTGATTTATCTGGTTTACCGGAACGACAGACAATTTCGCAGTATTGTTGATCAACTGCCGCAGATGGAAATGCCGACGAATATGCTTAGGGACGTCATGAACGAGAGGTTCAGCAGGAAGCAGCTGAACGGAATCATGACAAATCATCAAATGTATACGCTGTCCTACAAATATGATTATCGGACGCGAACTCCGGACGGCGACCGGACAAACTACGATTATCTATTGGAACGATATCTGAAAAGAAATGACAGGGGAGTACAGAACAGGCAATGATTTCCGTTGTTATCACAACATATAAAAGAGAGCCGACGCTGGTGGCCCGGGCAATAGACAGCGTTCTTTGCCAGACATACAGGGATATTGAACTGATCATAGTGGATGACAGCCCGGCAGATTATCCGCTTCGGCAGGACGTCGAGGCTATGGTCCTTGAGCGAAAAAACAAAACGGAAAAAATCGGGATTTGTTATATAGCCCATGACAGGAACTGCGGTGCCTGCGCAGCCCGTAACACCGGCCTGAGCCATGCCCGAGGGGAGTTCATTGCATTCCTTGATGACGATGATGAGTGGCTGCCCGAGAAGCTCGAAAAGCAAATTCGGCAGATGGAGCACTCAGAAATTGCGCTTGTATATTGTGGCAGCATATACAAAAATGACAATACCGGTGTTTCGACGACCAAAAAAACAGAATACTACAGCGGAAATGTCCTTCGGAAGCTGCTGTATTGCAATTTTATCGGTTCGACGTCTTTCCCGCTGATCCGATCGGATTGCCTCAGGACGATTAACGGATTTGACGAACAAATGCAATCCGCTCAGGACTATGATGTGTGGATTCGGATGTCGGAGAAGTTTAAGATCGGCTTTGTCCCTGAAGCACTTGTCATATATCATGAGCACAACGGAATACAGATCACAAGTTCTCCGGATAAGAAAGTCAAAGGGCTGGAAAGACTGAACCGGAAAAATGAAAAATACCTTGCTTCAGATCCCGGATTGTGGCACAGGCGGCATATCGTGATCACTCCATATTATGCATTGACCGGAAATAAGAAGAAAGCGCTTATGATCTGGCTTCAATGTGTCAGGAAATGCCCGCAGAAGGCAAAGGAGAACCTGAAATATCTTGATATCATCGTTCGGACGAAAAAGAAGGTCAATCATGGATAACGGCAGGCAAAAGAGAGTCAGAAACAGCGTAATTACGACCATGATGCTTTATATCGTTACATTTATATGCGGCCTGGTTGTTCCCCGGGCACTTCTTGGTGCATATGGATCTGAAGCATATGGGGCAACGATGTCCATCTCTCAGTTTTTGTCCTATATCACTTTACTGGAGGGCGGCATAGGAGGCGTTGCACGGGCTGCCCTGTATAAGCCTCTGGCAGATCAAAACAGGCAGAGAATCAGTACCATTGTTTATGAGCTCAGAAGATTCTTTCGTGTAATTGCGTTTATTTCCATCGGTTACGCTATTGTGCTTGCATGCACGTTCAAGCTTTTCTCGCACATTGAATGCTACGACTGGGCAACGACGTTCTGGCTTGTTCTTGTTATGGCTGTTTCCACATTCGGGCAGTACTTTATCGGAATCTCCTACAGTGCCCTGATCCAGGCAGATCAGCGCGTATATTTAATCAATCTGCTATCGATCGTAACGACAGCTGTCAATGCCCTTATGGTGATCGCCCTGGTAAAGCTGAACAGCAGCCTGGTACTGGTAAAGCTGATCAGCAGCTGCGTTTTCTTGCTGAAACCGATGTTTATGTGGCTGTACGTAAGAAAAAAATACGGCTTGCTCAAACAGCCTGAGCGGGATAAAAACGCATTAAGTCAGAGATGGACCGGCCTCGGACAGCATGTTGCATACTATATCCACTCCAATACAGATATCGCCGTCCTGACTATGCTGGAAAACCTGAAATCTGTTTCCGTATATTCGGTCTATCACATGGTAACGCAAAACATACAAAGTATTGTTTCCGCTTTTTGCTCAGGTATGGAGCCTCTTTTCGGCGACCTGATCGCCCGAGATGAAAAAGAAAACCTGAACAATACATTCAGTCTATATGAAACGATCACTTCGATTGCCTGCTCCGTCCTGTTTTCTACGGTTTACGTCATGATTGTTCCGTTTGTTCAGCTTTACACAAGGGGAATCGAAGATGTCAATTATATTCAGCCCCTCTTTGCTTTTCTCATTACGACTGCGTCCATTATCTACTGCCTCAGGGTTCCGTATGTATCGGTTATTACGGCGGCAGGGCATTTCAGACAGACCAGATGGGGTGCGTACGGAGAAGCTTTTCTGAACCTCGGAATATCCATCATCCTTGTATGGAAGCTGGGGCTGGTCGGGGTGGCAATCGGGACAGTGGCTGCCATGTGCTTCAGATTAATTTATTCCATTGTCTACCTATCGAAGGTTATTCTGTGCAGAGAAATCGGCTTGTTCGTCAAACGGGCGGTGGTAAATATATCATGCATTGCCTGTATTTTTCTGACATGCAGGGCATTGCTGCAATATGTGGACATCGGCAATTACCTGCAATGGATATGCTGCGGGGCAGGCGTGTTTGTTTTCGGGAGTATTCTGACGACAGCGGCAAATTACATATTTTACAGAGAAACAACCGTGAAGTTTTTCAGGCATATCCGTTTCGGAAAGCGATAGCATCTCAATCGTTTATACATTTCAGATCAGGACATACAGAAATCCGGCAAGAACAATCCATAATTTCCGGCAGGATTGGTCATGCTGAATATTTAGAATAAAGAGGTTGCTTATTCATTATGTTTAATCTGATTAAACTGTCATTGTGGGATCAGGGAAGCGCAATCGCAAGTAAACAGATTTTTGAAGAAATGAAACAGCAGGCAATTGCTGCGTTACCGGCTTCCAATCTTTCCCGTATCGATATGCCTTCTGAATTAAAGAAGGAGTGGAAGCTTTATGCAATTCGCCAACTATCCGTTTATTCTCAAAACACTTACGAGCAGTCCATCATTCCGATCACAGTCCCTTATGCAATCCTGAAAGGCACTTCCGCGTCCCAGTACTATCCTCATCCGGAATACAGGACGATGGGCGATATCGACATTATGACGCGGAGGGAAGACCTGGACATGGCATGCCAGCAGCTGCTGGACAACGGATACTGTATTATCAAGGAACTGAACCGGGAAATAACGCTTGTTAAAAACGGAACCATTGTTGAGCTGCACAGGAGATTCGCCACTCTGAACGATCCTGACAATGCAAAGTACCTGGATGACCTGATCATCGAAAACATTACGCCTTCCCATGTGCTGCCGGATATGATCAACGGACTTGTCCTCCTTGAACATATGGATCAGCATATGGAAGGCGGGATCGGCCTTCGCCAGGTGATTGACTGGATGATGTTTGTGGATAAATGCCTGCCGGATGATCAATGGCCGGAGTTTGAACGCTTCGCGGACCGGATCAGCCTGAAAAAGCTGGCGATTGTCACAACCCGTATGTGTGAATTATATCTCGGCCTGCCTCATCGGGAATGGAGCAGTCGGGCAGACGAATCTCTTTGCGAGCAATTGATGGATTATGTCCTGTCCAGCGGTAATTTTGGAAATAAAAAGACGTCGGATGCAGATATCAGCGAGAATGCGATTGCATTTTCAAGCACACCGAAGACCGCACTAAAGCTGTTGCAGAAACAGGGAATGAAAAACTGGAAAGCGGCTCAGAAGCATCCCATTCTCAAACCTTTTGCCTGGATCTACCAATCATTCCGTTACGCATCAAAAGGCCTGCGAAGAGATCATGCCATATCCCGGCTCAGAGCGGAATATGCGGTCGCGAAGAGAAGAGTCGCCATGTTTGACGAGCTGGGCGTAAAAACGGAATCCAAAGGAGCCGTTGTGTATAAAGACGGGAAATATGTAAAGGAATAATATTCTGAAAACAGGATCGGGAGTGAAATGAATCTCAGAAAAACCAGACTTTATATCGCGATGATCTGCTTTTTCCTTGCTCTTTCTTTTCTATTCGTCAGTCCGGGAGCGAAAAAACAAAGGTCACAGTTTCATTCTCCGCAGCTGCATAAATCAACTGTCGCATATGATAACACGGAAAGAACGGATTATACTGACGATGCAGGACAGATAACGATCGCAGCCGACCTGGGTTATGCCACACTCATCAAGACCAGGACGACCAGCGGCATACTCGAACAGTACCTGGACGAACAGGGAGAACCGATCTCAAGATACAACGGGTATTATGCTTTGCTTCAGGAATATGACGATCGGGGAAACAATGTACGCACGACTTATCTGGATGCCGACGGAAAACCAATGATTATGGCAAACGGATATGCCATCGAAGAAAAAAAGTATAACGAAAGCAGGCAATTCATATCAGTCAGGTACTATGATGCCGGCGGAAAACCGATTTCCACCGCATTATACGGATACGGAAAGAACAATGAGTATAATGAAAACAACCAGATTTCAAGGATAACATATGTTGACGTCTCCGGTGATCCGATGATCACCGGATTGGGCTATGCCGGGATTACCCAGAACTATTATGCAACAGAAGGACCGGAAAACGGCAGGACTGAAAGCGAGTTTTACTTTGACGACGCCGGGGTTCCCATCAGCCTTTCTCTGGGACAGTACGGTGTCCATGCGGAATATGACGAGTACGGGCGGAAATCGGTCCTGACATATCTTGACGCGAACGGGGAACCGATTGCAACCGACAAAGGATATGCGACTGTTGTCAGAACGTACCATGCCAACGGCAATATCGCGACAGAACGGTATTATGATCTGTCGGGGCAGCCCTATGCGCTTCCCGAAGGCCAGTACGGAATCAGGAATGATAGCGGCCGTACGGTTTACCTGGATCAGAACGGAAATGAATTGTTTAACCTGAAAAACCTTCTGTATAATCACTCCTGGGTTATCATTCCCGCTGCGCTCATTGTGATTCTTCTGTCCGGGCTGGCCGGAAGAAAATGGATTTTTCTTTTCCTGACCGCATATGTATGTGTTATCTGTTACCTGACGCTCATGTTCAGGGACGGTAATCACTTCAATCACGCGCAGTTTCTGTGGTACTATCGAAAAATCTTTACCGACAGAGAGGTCAGGGCTGACGTGTTGAAAAATATCTGGCTTTTCATCCCGCTTGGCGGGCTGTTATACCGGCTGTATCCGAAGAAGACGGTTCTTCTGATTCCGGCGGCCCTATCGCTGCTGATTGAAGGCATCCAGTATTTCAGCGGGACAGGATTCAGCGAACTGGATGACGTCATCAGTAACAGCCTCGGTGGAGGGATCGGGTTCTGCATGGGCAGGATGACGGCGGAGATAAGGACGCAATTCATTCACCGGAAACAGACGCACATTATGTAGAGAAGGTACTCTATCATGAAAAAGCAGCAGACGAGATGGCAGTTATTCCTTTTTGATCTGCTTTTCTATCTGATTACAGGGCTACTGATCGTAGTCCTGTATCCGACGGGAGTGGATATCCTGAATACAGCGGAGACGATCCGCTATATCGTGTTTGCTGCTGTCTGTATTTTTACGATGCGGTTTGTGTTCGGAATCTATAACCGGATCTGGCGGTATGCCGGATCTTCCGATTATCTATGGCTCGTGATCGCGGATTGTCTTGGCGGGCTGCTGTTTATCGCATTTCGCGGATTGCTTTCCACGATGAAGATGACTTTTGTTCGCGCCATTTCCCTGGTCCTGCTGAACCTGCTGGGAGCAATCTGCATGCGGCTGGTATACCAATTTGCCTATCAGAATCGGAATCAAAGCGCAAAGGGTCAATGGGTCGTTCTTCGTATTCTGCAGGCGATTACGGGGGTTGAGTTTGCTCAGGAGGAAGCGACGCCGGAGAACCGGAAAATCCGGATTGCGATTATCGGCGCGGGAAGCGTTGGGGCCATGCTGGCGGAAGAATTGCTGAACAATCCCAAGGCGGCTTATAAGCCGGTGTGCTTTGTGGACGTCAACAAGGAAAAGGTTGGCAGAATGATTGCCAAAATCCCTGTGGTGAACAATGAAACAAATCTGAACAGTTTTCACGTCCAGGAGGTGGTGTTTGCCCTTCCGAATACAGGGACGGAACGCAGGAAAGAGCTGTTTGAGATATACAAGGGCAAAGGATTCAAGATTAAGGTGTACGATTATCCCTCCCTTGAGATTTCGGACGGAAAACGTCATTTGCGTGATTTTGAGATTGAAGACCTGCTGTACCGCAATGCCGTCAACGTAATCGATGAGAAAACCGCTGCATGGTACCGGGGCAAGAATGTTCTGATTACGGGCGGCGGGGGCTCCATCGGATCAGAACTGGCAAGGCAGATTGCGAAGATCGGGCCTGAACGGCTGACGCTTCTGGATATCTATGAAAACGGTGTATATGATATCCAGCAGGAGCTGCTGACACGGTACAAAGGGATCAATCTTCGGGTCGAAATCGCGGACGTCTGTGATTATGAAGGGGTTGACAGAATTCTGGGCCGGCATACACCGGACATCGTGTTGCACGCGGCTGCCCACAAGCATGTTCCGCTGATGGAACGCAACGCGATGGAAGCGGTAAGGAACAACGTGTTCGGCACGCTGAACATGGTGGAACTCTGCGAAAAGTACGGCGTAAAGCGGTTCATTATGATCAGCACAGACAAGGCCGTTAATCCGACAAATGTGATGGGCGCGACAAAACGAATGTGCGAGATGATCGTCCAGAGCCGGAAGGGAGACAGGACTTCTTTCTCCGCGACGCGCTTCGGGAATGTACTCGGCAGCAATGGGTCGGTGATTCCGCTGTTCCGGCGTCAGATCGCGAACGGCGGGCCTGTGACCATTACAGACAAAAGGATTACCAGGTTTTTCATGACGATTCCGGAAGCCAGCCAGCTGGTAATGACCAGCGGCGCCATGGCAAAAAACGGCGAACTGTATGTCCTTGACATGGGCAAACCGGTGAAGATATACGATCTCGCGGAGGAAATGATCCGCCTGTCCGGACTGGAACCATACAAGGATATCGATATCGTTGAGACCGGACTGCGGCCGGGCGAGAAACTGTATGAGGAGCTGCTGATCCGGACGGAGGAGATGGACAAGACGGAGAACAACCTGATTTTCATCGAGCGGGATAAACCATTAAGTACAGATGAGATCCGAGAGAAACTGGACATTCTGAAAACCGCGCTGGCATCAGGGCATAATACAGCAGTCAGGGAAGCATTGATGAAGGTTGTGCCGACGTATCATACGCCGGAAGAAGTCAATGGAAGAGCAGGAGAGACGGAATATGAAAAAGCCAATTGATCTGAACGGGAAAGCCATTCTGGTGACGGGAAGCCCGGGCTTTATCGGGGCAAATCTGGTGCTGAGACTCCTTTCCGAAATGAAGAGCGGGACGGTCATCAGCTACGACAACATGAATGATTATTACGATCCGGGACTGAAGGAATACCGTCTGTCGCTGATTGAAAAAAAGGCGGAGACATCGCCTGTTTCCCATGTGTTTATCCGCGGAAACATCGCCGACAGGGCCCTGGTGGAAAAGGCCTTCTCTGATTACCGCCCGGCGGTTGTGGTCAATCTGGCGGCACAGGCAGGAGTCCGATATTCCATCGATCATCCGGACGTGTATATCGAAAGCAACCTGATTGGTTTCTATCATATTCTGGAAGCATGCCGCTGCTATCCGGTGGAGCATCTGGTCTATGCTTCCTCCTCTTCCGTTTACGGCGGGAACAAGAAGGTGCCTTTCAGCACGGACGATCCCGTGGATCATCCGGTGTCACTGTACGCGGCTACAAAAAAAAGCAATGAACTACTGGCGCACAGTTATTCGAAACTATACAATATCCCATCCACGGGTTTGCGCTTCTTTACAGTTTACGGACCTGCCGGAAGGCCGGACATGTTTTATTATTCCGCTACGCAGAAACTGGTCAGAGGTGAATCGATATCCATTTTCAACTACGGAAATATGAAACGGGATTTCACCTATATTGATGACATTGTTGAGGGCGTTATCAGGGTCATGAAAGGTGCGCCCGCTAAAGCAGATGGAGAGGATGGACTTCCGGTTCCTCCGTATGATGTTTACAATATCGGCGGCGGGCAGCCAGAGAACTTGCTGGACTATGTCCGGACGCTTCAGGAGGAATTGGTGAGGGCAGGTGTACTTCCACCGGATTATGATTTTGAAGGACATCGGAAGCTTGTGGGAATGCAGCCGGGAGATGTACCGGTCACATATGCGGACAGCGAAGCACTGGAACGCGATTACGGGTTTACGCCAAAGATTGGGATCCGGGAGGGACTCAGGGCTTTTGCTCAGTGGTACAGGGAATATTATAAATAATGCATGAAGGAGATTGCTCCCTCATGCATTGTGGAGAGTGCACCGCTGCATGTCGTCAGTCCCGCCGGAAGAGGTCGCGGGTGTATACTTTGCTTTCCACGTCATCCAGGCAGGAATCATACCGGTTTGCAATAATGGCGTCACTCTGCTTTTTAAACTTCCGCAGATCATTGACGACCTTGCTGCCGAAGAAGGTGGTTCCGTCCTCCAGCGTCGGTTCGTAGATAATGACTGTGGCACCTTTGGCTTTAATCCGTTTCATCACGCCCTGGATTGAGCTCTGGCGGAAATTATCGGAATTGCTTTTCATGGTCAGCCGGAACACACCGACGACGACCTTTTTTTCCTTGGATTCATCCCAGATGTCGTTGGCTTCATAAGCGCCGGCCAGTTCCAGTACGCGATCCGCGATATAATCCTTCCTGGTGCGGTTGCTTTCCACGATGGCAGTCATCATATTCTGGGGAACCTGATCGAAATTTGCCAGCAGCTGCTTGGTGTCCTTGGGCAGGCAGTACCCGCCGTAGCCAAAGGAAGGATTGTTGTAATGAGTTCCGATGCGCGGATCCAGGCAGACCCCCTGGATGATATCCCGGGTGTTCAGCCCTTTGGATTCCGCATAGGTATCCAACTCATTAAAATAGGAAACGCGCAGCGCAAGATATGTGTTGGCAAACAATTTGACTGCTTCCGCTTCAGTCAGCCCCATCAGGAGGACGTCCACATCCTTTTTCAGCGCTGCGTTCCGGAGCATATCCGCAAAAACCTCCGCCCGTTCCCGGGTGGCGTCGTCACATCCGACAATGATCCGGCTGGGATAAAGGTTGTCGTACAGCGCTTTCGATTCCCTTAAGAATTCCGGAGAAAACAGGATGTTGGCAGTCGCATATTTTTTTCGGACGGAGGCAGTATATCCGACGGGGATGGTACTTTTGATGACCATCATCGCGGCCGGATTGACCTGAAGAACGGTTTCTATCACATTTTCAACTGCGGAGGTATCGAAGAAATTTTTCTTCGGATCGTAGTTGGTCGGAGCGGCAATGATGACAAACTCAGCGTCTTTACAGGCGGATGCTCCGTCCAGGGTGGCTGTCAGATCCAGATCCGCTTTCGCGAAATGCTTTTCAATGTACTCATCCTGGATCGGGCTGATCCTCCGGTTGACCTTTTCGACTTTATCGGGAATGATATCCACCAGCGTTACATGATGATGGCGGGCAAGCAGCGTCGCCATGGACAGGCCGACGTATCCGGCACCGAAAACAGTGATGTTTCTGGGAACAACACGCCTGAATACCGGCTTGTTGTATTCGATAAAAACATCGGTTACATCGAAGTGAAGGGCGTTGGCGAGCCGGGTCAGCTGATCAAGCGAGGGCATATATTCCTGGTTTTCCAGCCGGCAAAGCATGGAACGGTTGATGCCAGCCCTGTCCGCCAGCTCCTGCTGCGTCAGGTTCTGCTGCTTCCGCTGAGCCAGAACGGTTTCCGCCAGCTTGGATATGGAAAAGTTTCTCATAAGTGCGCCTCCAAAATGTTACGAATAGCAACAAAAAAAGTGTATTATAATCTTTACAACTTGTCAAGAGTTCCCTATAATGTTTTTGTCCGGAACATGGGAGAGAGGATCGCGAGCGATGACAGAGGATTTTGCGAATGGGTTTGAATTCCTGGAAGCGCTTCGCAAAGAGAACGGGAAGCAGATACAGGATTTCAAGCCGCTTGCCCGGTACCTGGATAATAAAGCCAGGGAGAAAGGCGTTCCGCTTCACGGGCAGTTTGAACTGACGCCACTGTGCAACTTCAGCTGCAAGATGTGTTATGTTCATCTGAACAGGGATCAGCTGGCGGGCCGGGAAATACTGCCGGTCGAAACGTGGAAAGATCTGATCCACCAAGCATGGGAAGCCGGAATGATCTATGCGACGCTTACCGGAGGTGAATGCCTGGCCTATCCGGGGTTCGATGAGGTCTACCTGTATCTGCGCAGCCTGGGATGCGACGTTTCCATCCTGACCAACGGCTATCTTCTGGACGACAGGCGTATCGAGTTCTTTCAGCAACACAGGCCGTCCAGTATCCAGATTACACTGTACGGATGGAATGACGACGTCTATGAACGCGTCACCGGGTACCGCGCTTTCAGCGTCGTTACGGAGAACGCACGGAAAGCAATTGAAGCCGGATTGAAAGTGAAAGTAAGTGTTACTCCGAGCAAGTATCTCGGGGAGGACATCCTGGAGACGATCCGTACAGGTCTGGACATCACGAAAGACTTTTCCGTCAGTGCGAACCTCTTCACCCCGCGGGAGGAAACGGGACGGTCCAAGCAGCAGGACGAGATGGATCCGGAACTGTATATCCGGTATAACCGGCTGCTGTATGAACTGCATGGAGAGAAAGCCAGGGAGATTGACGAAGACAAACTTCCTCCGCCGGGCGGGCCTTCCCATGAGTGCGGCAAATGCGGACTGAAATGCGGGGGCGGAAGATCAGGATTTGTGATGAACTGGAAGGGAGAACTGCTGGCCTGCAACCGCTTGGATTATCATATCTGCGCTTATCCGATGCAGGAGGGATTCAGGAAAGCATGGGCCAGGATCAATGATCAGGCGAACCACTGGCCGCGTGTTCCGGAATGCGAAGGCTGCGCGTATGAAAAGGTCTGCTTTAACTGCGCGGCAAACATGCTCCTGTACGCTGAACCCGGTAAAGTGCCGAAAGGGCTGTGTGAGATTACGAAAATGTATGTCCGGCACGGTTTCAGGCATATCCCGGACTGTGAATGACCGATCTGATTCATCTGACCGGCATCGTACGGTTTATGAATAGAAAGACTGAAAGGAGAAAACCATGAAGAAAGAGTACGAAGTTCCGAAGGCGGAGAAACTGGAGTTCGATTATTCAGAAGGCATTACTGCATCAAGCGGATGCGGAGGCGCTTTCCAGAAGTTTACGGACGGCACCTATGGATGCCAGACCACACCGACCGGCATCTGGGTGCATCCTTTCTCTGATGTGGCGGACGCAATGGCAAACGGCCGGTAATAAATTTAGGAGGAGAAAAACAATGAAGAAAGAGTACATGAAGCCCGAAGCGGAAAAAGTGGTATTTGATTATTCCGAAAACGTGACCGCAAGTTATGCGACGACAGATGTTAGCAATGACTGGTGGGAATGCCACACCCGGTATGCTGATGCGGAGAATGTCTGCGGGCAGGATGGTCACGAGGTATCCAATCCGTTCTGGAGATGCAACAACAAATAAGCACTCTTCTGTTACGGAGAAAAAGGAATACACCTTTTATACGGGCGTCTCTTTTCTGAGACGCCGTTTTATTGTATAATAAGTTAACAAGTTTAGTTTCAGGTGGTCGCCATGCATCAGTCAATATCTGTACAGGAATGGCATCGGCTCGCATCCGAAGGGAATGCGCCGCCTGTGCGTATCACCCTGAGTGGGTACAGTATGAATCCCCTGATCCGCGGGTTCCGCGATTATGTCACCGTGGCTCCATTACAATGTATACCGTCAATAGGCGATATCGTGCTGATCTGCGAACCGGCCACCGAGCGTTATATCATGCACCGGGTCTGGGATATAAAGGACGGAATGATACAAACCTGGGGAGACAATTGCACCGGACCCGACGGATGGTTCGCCCCGGAGAAGATCTGGGGAAAGGTTGTATTAATCGAACGGGGAAGGCGCCGGATTGTTCCGGAGCCTGAAAAAGGACTGAAATGGGCAAAATTCTGGCATAAGGCAGGAAAAGGCTATCGGCTGTGCCGGAGATATAAAAACGGTATGCTCCGCAGGATCAAAAAGCTGAGAGTGTGGGTGAATAAGTGAAAGCGAACCTGGAAGACTTCAAAAAAGTCAGGCAGATATTCCGAAGCCCTGCGCTGAAGCAGGTAGTTTCCTGGTCAAAATGCATTCATCGCAGCATCGTTCTGAACTGTGTGATGAACGTCATTATGGTATTCTGCTCACTGGGGCTTACGCTGGCAACCAAAGAACTGGTAGACGCCGCGGTTTCCTCCCGGACGGATGCTTTGTGGCGTTACGGGATACTGCTTCTGGGACTGGTTACCATGGAAATCGTTCTCAGCTTTTCGATATCCCTGCTGCGGACTCACGCGTCAGCGAGGCTTCAGCACTATCTGCAGGGACTGCTGATACGGGAAATCCTTTACAAACAGTATTCCCGGCTGAAAGGTTACCACAGCGGAGAACTGGTCAACCGGGTCTTCTCCGACGCAGGCGTGATCAAGAACGGCGTATTGAGCATTCTGCCCGGCCTGATCAGTACGGTCGTCAGTTTTATCGGCGCCGCAGCGATACTGATTGCGCTGGACTGGCGTTTTGTCCTTTTGCTTGCCGCTGCTGGTGTGATCGGGATCGGTATTGTTCTGCTCTTCCGCAAACCAATGAAAAAAAGGCACAAACGCATGCATGAGGCGGAGGACAAGCTTCATGCCACGGTTCAGGAAACGATTGAAAACATCCGGCTGATCAAGGCGAGCCTCTCTGAAAAGCGCGTCGTTCGCCAGGTCGATCATCGGCAGGGCATACTGGAAAAAGAACAGATCCGGCAGGGAAAGTTCTCAGCCTTGATGAATAACAGTATGGGGATGATGTTCAGCTTTTCCTGGGTGCTCTGCATGCTGTGGGGAAGCGCCGCGATTTTTCGCGGGGAGATGACTTATGGTTCACTGGCCGCGATGATTCAGCTGATCGGCCGCGTCCAGGGACCGATTGCCAGCGCGGTCGGGATCGCCACTTCTGTTTACGGTGTCATCGCGTCCGCTGAACGGCTGATGGAACTGACGGGTCTTCCTGCGGAGACAACCGATGAGCTCCTGAAGGATTTTGATGAGATCATCATCGACAAGGCTGTATTCAGATACGAGGATGGAACCGACGACGTGCTGAGAGGGATCAGCTGCAGAATCCGAAAAGGAGATTCCGTTGCACTGACGGGAACGTCCGGCGGCGGAAAAACTTCCCTGTTCCAGCTCCTGCTGGGGATATATCCTCCGAATGAAGGGAAAGTACTGTTCCGGACAGGCAGCCAGGAAACAGCGGCGTGCAGGGAATCCCGATCGCTTTTTGCCTATGTGCCGCAGGGGAACACCCTTTTCTCAGGCACATTGCGGGAAAACCTGCTGATGTTTACGGATGAAGCCTCAGATACAGCCATTCAGGAAGCGGTCCGGGCAGCGTGCATCGACGATCTTGTGTCAGAGGTCGGCCTGGACGCGGAACTGGGAGAACGCGGCGTGGGTATTTCTGAAGGGCAGGCGCAGCGCGTCGCTGTGGCCAGGGCGCTTCTGACCCGGGCACCGATCCTGCTGCTGGATGAATCCACCAGCGCCCTTGATGAAGAAACGGAAGCCAGAATGCTTCAGAATATTTCAGCCATGCGGGATAAAACAATTCTGATCGTGACACACCGCCGGGCGGCGCTTGCCATCTGTGATTACAGGCTGCACCTTACGGACGGCAGAATGGAAAAAAAGACGGCGATGCCGGCGGAACAGGAGGATCTATGTTCTATTACAGAATCGCAGAACTGACCCTGCAATCCGAATACAGGCTGGATTCATTCGGGGCGTTTACCTGTGGACCTTCTGACGCAGACATCACATTAGAAAGAACGGATGAGACCCCGCCGCCCGGAACGGATCTGCAATCGGGAATGATTGTACACCGTGTTATCCGAGGTGGTTGGTTCTTTCATTTGTGGAATACGGATACCAGCGGGCTGTTTGTCAACCATGACTATTCCCGCCTTCGTTTTCTCGGCGCGGAAGGCGACGTGATTGCCGGAATGGATGAATGGCTGGTACGGATTGCGCTGGAGTGCCGGCTGGTGCGTATGGGCTATACTTCCCTTCATTCCGCGGCTGTTGAGGTTCAGGATGGGGCATACGCGTTTTCCGGCCCTTCGGGAGTCGGAAAATCAACCCGGGCATCCGCATGGATCGAAGCATTCGGAACAAAACTCATCAACGGCGACCGTCCGTTAATCGACGTCCGCAAGCAGGAACTTTTTGGTGTTCCGTGGGACGGAAAGGAAAAATGTTACCGTAATGTCCATTACCCCCTGAAAGCGATCTGCGAAGTCCGCCGCTCCAATACGAATTATATTCGCAGGATGAGTTTTGACCAAAAGCGAAAGCTTCTGATTCGGCAGTGCTTTATACCTATGTGGGATACTGAAACCGCCGCCATCCAGATGATCAACATCGCAAAGCTGGCAGCGAATGCTGAAATTGTCCGCGCTTTCTGCGGACCGACCGCAACGGATGCACAGGCACTGAAACGTGCCTTTGATCAACATCAATTTTTGAAGGAGGAACCAGATATGAAAGCAAAATCCGGATTTGTTCTCAGAAATGTAGTGGACGAATACATCCTGATGCCGACGGGAGATAACATCTCGGAGTTCAGAGGCACGGTTCTGCTGAATCAGGTATCTGCTTTTGTGTGGGAAAAACTGCAGACGCCGCAGTCCAGAGATGATCTGCTCCAGGCAATTCTTGACGAATATGAGGTTGAAAAGGCTGTCGCAGCCAAGGACCTCGATTCCTTACTGGAAACCCTGCGCAGTTACGGCGTTATCGAGGCTGACTGATATCCGTGAGAACCATTATTATCGGAGATATTCACGGCTGCAGCGATTCACTGCTGTCGTTGCTGGCGAATGTTAACCCGATACCCGGGGATGACAGGCTGGTACTGCTGGGTGATCTGTTTGACCGCGGGCCGGATTCCCTGCAGGTGTTTCAGAATGTACAGGCGCTGGCTGAAAGCTTCGGCCGGGATTTCGTGTTGCTACGCGGGAATCATGAGGATTATCTGCTTCAACCCAGACTGTCGCTGCAGCAGCGGCTGATCTGGGAGAGAGTCGGGCGGTCGGCAACCGTCCGCTCTTTTCAGAAAGCCGGGCGAAAAATGGAGGAAGCGATTCCCTGGATCCGGGAGCACAGCTGCCTTTACTGGAAAAGTGAAGAGCTTCAATGTGTGCACGCCGGAGTGATTGCGGAGCCGCTGGAAGCGAACGACCTGCAGACAATGATTCATGATCATGAGGTTGTTTTTGAAAACCGATATGCCGGAAAGCTGACTGTAACCGGACATGTGGCGCTGGAAAGAGCCGCATGGTTTACCGGAGACGGTGAGACCATTGTGGAGCTGGATGACGGGAAGGTCTATGAACTGCCTTTTGGGGGGATTGTCTGCATCGATACAGGATGCGGAAAAGGAGGCCGCCTGACGGCGATGATTGTTGAAGACCACGAGTTCATTCTGATCAGCGAAGCGGAAAAGAAATAGTATTTTGCCATTTGCCGGCATGACACAAAAGCAGATTGGGGAAACAATATGAATCACAGACCAGAACGGAAGATGCAGGGCTTCCTTTTTGCTGCGGCAGTCATTTTCAGCATGATCTGTTTCACTGCATTCGCCGGTGCGGAGTCCAGGCTGGATATCGGTTCCGTGGTTAATGTCAAGATGCGGTCGCTTGCCGCGGGAACCGATCTGGATCTCTGGACAGAAACAAGCGATATTAAGGCGATCCGCATGGCCGGATCGCTTCCCGAAGGTTTCGTTCCGTCTGAAGCCAATACGGTTTCCGCGGCAGATTCTGAGCATCCTATATACATTTTCTTTGACAACGAAAATGACGCCGGGGTCATGTATTTCTGTTCAAACGGCGCAAAGATTGTCATGAATCCGGACTCCAGCGTCTTGTTTGCCTGCAATACTGCACTGACGGATATTTCCGGGGTAGCCGACTGGGACAGCTCCCATGTTTTCTCTCTTGACGGCACATTCATGGATGCTTCATCCCTTCCAGATGTGAATGCGTTGTCTGGATGGGATGTGCATAATGTGACCGGATTGGTCCAGACGTTTATGTATGACGCGTCGCTCAGCGATATATCCGCGCTTGCCAACTGGGATACATCCAATGTAACACAGATGCAGGGAATGTTCGCCTACTCGAAAAGCCTGCCGGACGCGCTTGCGTTACGAAACTGGGATACTTCCAGCGTGACGGACATGAGGTACATGTTTTCCAATGCGGTATCGCTCGCGGCGATCGATGTTTCCAACTGGGATACGGGGAAAGTGACGTCCATGGCGAATATGTTCCAGGTCGGCGAGAACTATGCGGGCAACGGCCAGATGCGGGAAATACTCGGACTTGGAAACCTGGATGTTTCGAATGTCACGGATATGACATGCATGTTCTACGGCGCAGGAAACATGACATTCTATGATATAGCCGGCTGGAACGTGTCCAAAGTCGTATCGATGAATCATATGTTCTGCGACAACTTCAGCCTGAGATCGCTGGATCTCTCAGCATGGGACGTTTCAAACGTCAGAACGATGTATTGCATGTTTGACGATAACTATAAGCTCAAAACGATCGGCGACGTTTCCCGCTGGAATACCGCCAGCCTCGTTGACGCAGGCGGCTGGCTCAACGGGGCAAGTTCATTCGTCGGCGACAATGTCGGAACACTGGATCTTTCAGGATGGAATACGACCCACCTGAAAGCAGCCGGGGAAATGTTCCGCGCAACAAAGCTCCGTACGATTGATCTTTCCGGCTGGACATTCGATTCCATCACAAACGAGCGCTGGGAAAACGCGGGGAAAGGGATTTACTACGAAACCGGCAACGGCTCCGACGCTTACAGGGGGTTGGGCGGGATGTTCAAAGACACAGCAGAGTTGAAAGCAGTCTACGTTTCCCAATCCGGCCTGGACTCCTATTATTCAGCTGTGGAAAAAGAAGTGAATACGCTGGACATGTGGTCCGGCTCGAAGACCGTCGGGTTTACGGTTCAGTGAAGTCATATCAGGCAGGGAGGGAAAACAGAAATGAAATATGCGTTAATCGGATGCGGCCGCATCAGCCCCAATCATATAGAAGCCGCAAAAAACAACGGCCTGGAGTTTGCTGCGATGTGCGACATTGTGCCGGAGGCAATGCAGGACAAGTCAAACAAGTTCGACCTGGGAAATGTCAAACGGTATACTGATTATCGCGAAATGCTGGAAAAAGAGAAGCCGGAGTTGGTGGCTGTTGCTACGGAATCCGGGAAGCATGCGGCGATCGCACTGGATTGTATCGCTGCCGGCTGCAACGTGATCATTGAAAAGCCCATTGCCCTTTCCATCGCTGACGCGGACGCAATTATCAAAGCCGGCCGCGAAGCCGGGGTGGTTGTCTGCGCAAATCATCAGAATCGATTCAACAAGTCAGTGCAGAAGATCCGGGAAGCGCTTGAAAAAGGCAGATTCGGTCGGCTGTTTTACGGTTCTGCCCACATCCGATGGTGCAGGGACTGGGAGTACTATGCCAGAGCAGACTGGCGGGGCACCTGGGAGCAGGACGGCGGCGCGCTGATGAACCAGTGCATCCATAATATTGACCTTTTACGGTGGATGATGGGAAACGAGATCGATACGGTCATGGGGATGACGGACCGGCTGAATCATGAATATATCGAGGCTGAGGATCTGGGAATTGCGCTGATTCGGTTCAGGAACGGCTCCTATGGGATCATTGAGGGGACTACGGATATCTACCCCAGGAATCTGGAGGAGACGCTGTACCTGTTTGGACAGAAGGGAACCATCAAGGCCGGAGGGACATCAGTCAACAAAATCGAAGAGTGGAGATTCGCCGATTATCTGGACGATCCGGAAAAAGTGAAGGCACAGTTTGCAGAGAATCCGCCGAATGTTTACGGATTTGGTCATACTCCACTGTATGAGGACGTGATCGATGCGATTCAGAATCACCGGGATCCGTATGTAACAGCGGAAGACGGAAAGAGAGCACTCGAGCTGGTACTTGCCATTTATCAGTCCGCAGCTGAGGGAAAACCGGTCCGGCTGCCCCTGAAAGAGTGCAGCACAATGGATTTTAAAGGCCGATTCGGAGAAAGAAAGAGGATGCTGTAAAACGGAACCAGGATCAGGGACATGCTAAGCGAGCTTGTTTGCATTCAGATGCTGGGATGTGGCTGTTTTCGAAAAAGGAAATGCCCGGGCGCCTGATCAAAGGCGCCCGGGCGTTCAGCTGATTTGCTTTTTCCGGCCTTCAGTTTGAAAAGCGCCGCGTCATGAGAAATACATCTGTTTTTTGATTATTCCTGATCAGAAGGAACCGCGCCGCCGTTAGGGATGTCTTTGCAGGTGGGGACCTCCCAGGGCCAGCAATTGGCCAGAGAGCCGGTCTTCACATTGGTAATGGAAGCGGTTACATTTTCTTCATAGCTGAATTCAACTTTTTTTGCTTTGGGAGCTTCATACTGTTTCTTCATTCTCATTTCTCCTTCTTTATTTTGTTTATTCACAAGCTGGGATATCCCAGATGCCGTGACGAATGAATGCTTTGGTTCGCTCGCAGATTCCCCGCGGCTGTTTTCCCGGCTCAGCAAACCGATAATCGTGAGCTGCACAATGATTGCAAACTGACTGATAGGGGCATCCTTCGCATTCCGGTACACGGGGCCAGTTTCTTGCTGCACTGTTCAGCTTTTTCCAGGCATTCAGGAATCCCTCCTGCCGCGCATCGCACTGTACAGCATCCAGCATGTTGCAGAACGTCATAATCCCTTTCCAGTTCATGGAGAATCCGATCCGCCCGCCGCCGCATTTCATTCCCCGCTCCGTACACCGGCGGCACGAACCTCCCGCTTCCGGAAGCTCTCCATCAAACGGTTTGCCCGGCTGCCTTCCCTGAAGTTCTGCCTGAAGCCGATACAACCTGATATACAGATCCAGATCTGCGTCAATTCCGACACCGGTCCGCCCGGTCTCTTTCCGGGGCTTTGAAAGGAGAGCACTGATCTGTACCTGCCTGCTGAGACTGTGAGCGATTCGCAGGGTTTCCAGGGCATCGTCTCCGAGATCGTGGCTCGGCGTCACTGTAATGGCAACATTGATTCCCGCATCCGTGAGCCTACGGATGTTGTCCGTTACCCGAGCGAATGCCCGCTTTCCGGTTACCCGCTCATAGACATCTTCGTTCCATCCGTACAGGGTGATCTGGATGCCTGAAGGCTTGTGCTGACGGAAAAAGCGGATCAGCCTGTCATCAATCAGGGAACCGTTTGTCAGTACGCTGACATTGATGCCCAGATCCCGCAGAAAGAGGAAAAGTTCCTCAAAACCGGGATATGAAAGGCATTCTCCTCCGGTCAGTGAACATGCCATCATTCCGGCCTGCCAGGCCTGATACATCAGATCCTTCCATTGCTCCACCGTCATGACGGCTGAATCACCCAGCTGATCCTTCATCAGGTGCACATAACAAATGCCGCAACTGAAGTTGCAAAGGGGAGTCAGCTCAAACTGCCCGTTCAGCGGAATGCCGGCCTCGCTGGCTTTGGCATAAAGGTAATTGCCAAGATCCCCCGCGGAAGCTTCCTCACCTTTCTGCCTTTGGATCATGTCCAGATACTCAAAGCCATTCAAGGGGATCCCCATGCAGCCACCCTTCCCGCATGTTTAATACAGTAACATTATAAAGGATGCTTTGATGCATGTAAAGCGGAGATTTGCGTTAATTTGTTGTTATTGACAACATAATGATGCTTTGTAGATTCCTCATTTGTTGCGTTTGAATCATTCCCGCAAAGGAAACGGATGCGCCTGCACAAACAAAGACAGCGGAAGACAGGAGAAGGGCGGCAGTACGGAGAATATGAAAACAGACGTGAGCGAAGTGAAGAATACTGAAGTATATTCGGAACAGCGCTGGGACGCTTCCGCGGAGGAAAATGCCCCGGGATACCGATGAAGCAACGGACCGGGAGAAAAGCATCATGAAGGCTGTCCGGACAGACAGCTGAACCGGAGCACACGTGCAACGGAAGCGTGGAATATCAACAGGGGATGCCTTTGCCCCTTATGGAAGGAGAAAAAACAATGCAGACAAGCCGGGAAGCAAGCCGGGAGGAGTGCCTCCGGGAACTGGGCTCATGCCTGGCGGATCATCGCAGACGCTATCCGCTGGGAAACGAGGAGGACATCGTCAAGTTCGTTTTCCAGGGTATGCTCGGCGCCGGACATCTGATCTCATCGGAACGGTCCGCCCGGGAAGGTCTCAAGAGCGAACTGGCCGGCCTGGAAGCGGACGGCCGGGAACCGCTGTATGAACCGCTGAGTTCCCGATTCTGCAGGATCAACCTGCGCGCGGCGCTGGCACAGGGAATCTGGGCGGAGGAAATCGCCGCGCGGCTGTATCGCTCGGCGGAGAATGAGGGAAGCCTTTTTTCACGTCAGGACGTTTACGATTATTGTATTTCCGTTCCGGATGTGGATCAGGAACGGATGAAGGAGGTTTCCAGACACATCCTTGACGAATCATGGCTGCCGTCGCATTCGGACGCCTACAGGGAAGCCTACCGGCCGGCGTACAGGGTTTTGCTGAAGACGTTCCTGCAAGGATAGGCCGCAGATTCTCCGGACAGGCGCCGTTACCGGCCTGACGGCTGTTCCGGCTCAATGCCCGGAACGAGAATGCAGCCCGCATCCGGCAGGCCGTACGCAGTAAAATATGCGTTTTCAAGGGGGATCCATCTGCCGTCGAACATCGAGAGTGATTCCGGAGACTCCCGCTGTTCCAACCGGTTCCGCCTGACGCCTTCCGGGGTGCTGACAAAGAACCGGATATCCGCATATTCCCGGATGGCAGGCAGGTTACAGTAAGATCCTTCCAGAATCAGCAGACGATCCGAACTGATTTTTTCCGGCGGTTTGAGACAATCCGCATGGCAGTCATACTTTCGGTAACTGACCGTGCTGCCGTGCTTCCACGGGGCAATGACATCATTTACCAGCCGTTCCCAGTCGCAGTTTCCGCCGGGAAGGGACAGCCTTTCCGGCGTTTTCCAGGCATGCGGAACGACAAAATCATCCGTATGAATCACGTCGCAGTTCAACACGGCCGCGATACGTGACGCGAGCGTCGTTTTTCCCGACGCGCAGGGACCGTCCATTGTCACCAGGACGCGACCCTCTTCCGGCAACCTGTTGGCGATTGCAGAGAGCAGATCACTTACCGTTTCCATATTTTGACCTGCCGGGCTGTCAGCGGGCGGCCTGGAAAATGGCCAGCATATCCGCCTCGTTCAGAAGCCTGGCAGACCCCATGGCGCCGCCGACGCCTACGGCGCACTTATGCGCCATGAGGGCGAGATCCTCGTCGGAAGCCTGAACGCCGAGTTCCCGCAGGTTGGTCGGCATATTGATCCGGCGGTAGAAAGCTTCCAAGGCCTCGATTCCCTTCAGCGCAGTCTCCTCGTCGGATCCGGCGGGCTCTACGCCCATGACGTTCACCGCGAAGCGCCTGAAGCGGGGCAGGCAGTTCATGAAGACATAGCGGGCCCAGCTACCCCAGATTGCCGCAAGACCGGCGCCGTGGGCCACGTCATACAATCCGCCTAGTTCGTGCTCCAGTTTGTGGGTCATCCAGTCGCCGCCGTCGTTTCCGCAGCCGGTCAGGCCGTTATGGGCCAGGCTTCCGGCCCACATGATTTCGGCGCGGGCGTCATAGTTCTTCGGATCTTTGACCAGGATTTCAGCGTTTTCCATCACTGTACGCAGAAGGCCTTCCGCCAGGGCGTCCGTAATTTCCATGTTCCCGCCGTTGGTGAAATACCGCTCCATGGTGTGCATCATGATGTCCGTGCAGCCGCAGGCGGTCTGGTAATCCGGAAGCGTCATGGTCAGCTCCGGGTTCATGATCGCGAACTTCGGGCGGCTGAAGTCGCTGCTGTACCCCCGCTTCACAAGCCCTTCCTCCTTCGTGATGACAGAGGAATCGCTCATTTCGCTGCCGGTGGCGGCGATTGTCAGAATTACGCCGAGCGGAAGACAGGCGGAAGCCTGCCGCTTGTAATCATAGAAGTCCCAGACGTCGCCTTCATTCGTCACGCCGTAGCCGATGGCCTTGGCGGAATCAATGGCGCTTCCGCCGCCGACGGCCAGCAGGAAATCCACATTTTCCTTTTTGCAAAGCTCAATTCCCTCATAAACGAGGCCAAGACGCGGGTTCGGAACCGCTCCCCCCAGGGTCACATAGGGAATGCCTGCCTGGTCCAGCGTGCCGGTTACCCTTTCCAGAAGACCGGAACGGATGACGCTTCCGCCGCCGTAATGAATCAGGACTTTTTTTCCGCCGAACTCCCGGATCAGTTCAGCGACTTTCAATTCCGTTTCTTTTCCGAATACCACCTTTGTCGGGGTATAGTAGTTAAAGGCAAACATCTTTTCTTCCCCTCCGATATCAGATTGATCAGAATAGCGACCGTGATTATCATAAATCCTAGAGCAAACTTTAAGTCAACAGGAAGTTTTCAGGAAGCAGTCTCCTGACTTTGAGCTGATGCTTCCGGGAATTGATTTTCCCGGGGTAATTCGGGTTTCTCACCTTGACGCGGCGAGGAAGTTCATAGTATACTCACGTTAACCAGACAGGAAGGAGGGCTCTTTGTATGCGGACAGTGACGAATGAAAGACGGTTTGCAGCGGCTGTGAACACTGTGAAGAATATCCGCACTGACTTTGTGTCCGATCATGCGAAGAGCCGACCGGAATAATTTCCGGTACAGATCGCTGACCGGCCGCTTGTCCGTGACGGATAAGCGGTTTTTTCATGCTTTCAGAAAGACGGAACAGGAGGACGAAAACAGAATGGGAATTCTCGGATGGATTGATACGGAAACATATTCCTTTGACTGTATGCTGCGCATGGAGCGCTTTCAGATCAGGCTGATGCTGGAAAACCCGGATCCTGAAACCGAAGCGGCCATGGGGATCGCCCTGAAAGGAAATCCGAAGGTTGCCTGGGTATTTGAACGCAAATGCCCGGAAATGGCGGGGAAGATCCGGAAGCTGACCGGGCAGGCACCGGAAGGATTGACGGCGGCGGAAATCCGCGCGGCAGAAAACCGGGTCATCGGCGCGTTTGAGGATTTTGTGATTTATACGACCCCGGAGGTTATGGGAGAAAAATGTGATTTCATCTACGGATGGAAAAAGGAACGCCTGTATGAGCTGTGCGGGCTGGAAGGAAAAACTGTTCTGGACGTCGGCAGCGGAACAGGGCGGCTGGCCTTTGCCGCTGCGGAGAAGGCCGCGTTCGTCACAGCCAGCGAACCAGTCGACGCCCTTCGGGAATATATGAGGGACGAGATTGCCCGGAAAGGCATCCGGAATATGCGGGTGTGCGACGGGCTCTGCGACAGCCTGCCTTTTCCGGACAACAGCTTTGACGTGGTGATGAGCGGGCATGTTGTGGGCGACCGTTTCCGCGAGGAAGTGGACGAACTGATTCGGGTTGCGAAGCCCGGCGGATGGCTGCTGGACGTGCCCGGGGACCAGCACCGTGAAACCGGACGGAACGGACAGTTGCTGTCGGACGGATGGGAGGAACTGGCCTATACCGGCACATTCGGAAAAACAACTTACCGTTACCGCAAACAGGTGAAGAAATGAAAGAGGAGGAAACCAGGGAATTGGAAGATATTTATCGGGTAGTGCAGGTCCACAGAGACCGCTATCTTGTCCGGAAGGAGGCGGAAGAACTGTACTGCGTCCTGGCCGGCAATCTGCGTTACCGGGATGAGTTTCCGGTGGTCGGAGACTACGTGGGAATTGCAGTGAATCCATACGGGGACAGCCTGATCCAGTCAATCCGGCCGAGAAAAACGGTATTCTGCCGACCGGACCGGGGCGGGCATGCGGACGGATTTGTCAAAACCATGCAGGTCCGGCCGCTGGTTGCCAATATGGACTATGTTTTTATTATTACCTCGCTGAACCAGGATTTCAGTATCAACCGGATTGCCCGTTACGCAGCCATGGCGTCCGCCGGCGGAGCAACGCCGGTGGCGGTGATGACAAAGGCGGATCTCTGCCCGAATACCGCGGAGATGGAAGAAAAAGCCGCTTCCATGATCAAAAGGCTTCGGACCGTATCGGTCAGCTCATACTCGGGGTACGGCTTTGAGCGCCTCCGGACTTACCTCATCCCGGGGGTGACGATCGCGCTCCTGGGCTCTTCCGGCGCGGGAAAGTCCACACTGGTCAACACCCTTGCCGGGCGCGGGATTATGCGCACCGGCGAAATCCGCGGGGATGACGGTAAAGGCAGGCATACAACGACGCACCGGGAACTGATCGAACTGAACGACGTGTTCCTGATCGATACCCCCGGCTTACGGGAACTGGGAATGGTGGACGCGGAGGAAGGAATAGCCGAAACATTCTCCGATATCGCGGAGCTGATCAGCCGGTGTGCGTTTTCGGACTGCACCCACCGGAACGAACCCGGATGCGCGGTCCGAAGGGCACTGGAGGACGGTATCCTGTCCCCGGAGCGATGGAAGACTTTCAGCAGGCTTGAGAAAGAGAACAGATGGAGTAAAATCCGGAAAAACGAGAAGATGATGAATGCTGCTATGGAACGGCGAAAAATGAACCGGTCAAGGAAAGGAAACTGACAGATTCCGGATGAACGCTTCAGAAACCGGACGGATTCCGGCCGGAAAGAAGTTGCGGAGAAGGCACCGGTTCGGATATAATCAGAAAAAATGAAAAGGAGCGGGCATATGACGAAAATCACTATCAGCAGGGAACGGTCGGCCGGCACCATCTCCCGGTATATCTACGGACATTTCGCGGAGCATCTGGGACATTGCATCTACGGCGGCATTTTTGTGGGAAAGGACAGCGGGATTCCCAACGAAAACGGTATCCGTACGGATGTCGTGAATGCCATGAAAGCGATCCGGCTGCCGGTTCTGCGCTGGCCGGGCGGATGCTTTGCGGATGAGTACCACTGGCGGGACGGGATCGGCCCGCAGGAAAAGCGACGCAATATGGTCAATACCAACTGGGGCGGCGTGACAGAGGACAACTCCTTCGGCACGCACGAGTTCATGGAACTCTGCCGCCAGGTCGGATGCGAACCGTACATTACCGGCAATGTCGGCAGCGGCACCGCGCAGGAAATGAGCGAATGGGTTGAATACCTGAACTCGGACGGGGACTCCACCGTTGTACGCGAACGCAGGGCAAACGGACGGAAGGACAGCTGGGGCGTGCGCTTCTGGGGCGTGGGCAACGAAAGCTGGGGATGCGGCGGAATCATGCGTCCCGAATACTATGCGGACGTATATCGGCGATACCAGAACTTCTGCCGCCAGTATGGGGAAAACAAACTGTATAAAATCGCATGCGGACCGAGCGACACGGATACGAACTGGACGGAAATCCTGATGAAAAACGCCGCGTTCTGCATGGACGGACTGAGTATGCACAACTACACCATTCCCGGGGGATGGGAGCATAAAAACAGCGCGACGGTGTTCAGTGAAGAGGACTACTGGGAGACGCTTGCGATCGCGGCCGATATGGAACGGAAAATTGTGATGCATACCGACATTATGGACCGTTATGATCCGCAGAAAAGGGTCGGACTGATTGTCGACGAATGGGGAACATGGTTTGAAGTGGAACCTGATACCAACCCGGGATTCCTGTATCAGCAGAATACCATGCGGGACGCAATGGTCGCAGCTGTTACACTGGACATTTTCAACCGCCATTGCGACCGGGTGTTTATGGCGAATATTGCCCAGGCAGTCAATGTGCTTCAGGCGATTATTCTGACAAACGGGGACAGGATGGTCCTCACGCCGACATACCATGTTTTTGACCTGTATCAGCATCACATGGACGCACGGGAACTGTCATGCCTTATTGAGGCAGAAAAGCTCGGTACGGAAAAGCATTCCGTACCCGGCGCGACCGCATCCGCTTCGGAGAAGGACGGGACCATTACGGTCACGCTGAGCAACCTGAACCCGGGTCAGAGCACAGAGGTTGAAGTATCCCTTCAGGAGGCCGTGTCCGGCGCATCCGCCAGAATTCTGCAGGGAAAGATGAACGAATATAATGATTTTGATCATGCTCCGCTGAAAACAGAGAACTTTGAAGATTATGAGATCCGCGGGCAGCAGATTCTTGTGCGGATGCCTGCCTGTTCCATCGCAGAACTTCGTTTCCGGATATAATCATATGCCTGATGATTCGATTCTGCGGACAACATGGAAGGCTATGCGGGCGACACATTCCGTGCGAGATTTGCGCTGGAACTGCAACACTGACAGGAAAGCAACAGAAAAGTATCCGAACAACCCCCGGGAACCTGTTTGCACGGGAACCCGGGTTTTCATGTTTGCAGGAGATGATTCGGATCCGACAGCAGATATATATCCCGCCGTATACAGCGGAGGCGGTTGCTTTGACCGGGACCGGAATGAAAGAAGGAACGCCGGGTATCATAATCGAATTTCATACAGTAAAACGGTGAAATGAATGACAGGAGATAACCGGATGAAAATACTGAATTTCGGGTCGATGAACCTAGATTATGTCTATCAGGTGGATCATTTTGTCAGTCCGGGGGAGACGCTGAGCGCCGGATCCAGGACGGTGAAACCGGGAGGCAAGGGACTGAACCAGTCCATCGCCCTGGCCCGGGCCGGCGTACCGGTCTGGCACGCGGGATGCCTTGGCGCCGGCGGGGAACCGCTGGCGGACCTGCTGGCGGAAAACGGGGTGGATACCAGCCTGCTGCAGCCGGTGGATGAGATGCAGGGGCATACGGTGATCCAGGTAAATCCGGATGGCGAAAACTGCATCCTGCTTTATGGCGGATCGAACCGATGTGTGACAGAGGAACAGATTGACCGGACGCTGGCGTCCTTCAGCCCCGGGGACTGGCTGATTATGCAGAACGAAATCAACATGCCAGGAACCATCGTGGATAAGGCATACGCCCGGGGAATGCAGATTATCCTGAATCCCTCGCCCTTTGATGCAAAACTGCAGGACGTGGATTTCGGAAAGCTCAGCTGGATTCTGATCAACGAGGTGGAAGCGGAACAGATGACCGGAACGCAGGATCCGGGACAGGCCTGGGCAGAGCTGAACCGCCGCCTGCCTGGAATATCAGCGGTGATCACTCTGGGCAGCCACGGCAGCATTGCCTTTGCGCGGGGATCTGCCGGAATAGAAATTGTCCGGCAGGACGCAGTGAATGTACGGGCTGTGGATACCACGGCTGCGGGGGACACCTTCAGCGGATACTTTATTGCCGGCCTGGCAGCCGGAAAGCCGCTTCGGGAATGCATGGCACAGGCGGCCCTGGCGGCGGCAGTCAGCGTTACGCGCGCCGGCGCTGCGGATTCCATTCCCCGGCAGGAGGAACTGGAACGGTTCCGACTGACTGTCGGTGAGCAGGATACGTGAATCTGACAAGGAGAAAGGAGAAAACGGTTTATGCTGATTCAACAGGCATCCTGGATTACCATGGACGGCGCCGCTTCCACAGTAGTGCCGGTATTCCGCAAAGTTTTTTCCAGCCCGCGGCCGGTCCGGTCCGCACTGCTGGAAGTGACGTGTGACGGTGTGTATGAGGCCCGGCTGAACGGAGAACGTGTCGGTAATTTTATCCTTGCCCCGGGCTGGACGGAATACCGCAAGCGCCTGCAGGTGCAGCGGTATGACGTTGCCGGACTGCTGGCGGAAAACAATACGCTGGAGATTACCGTCGCCAACGGCTGGTTCCGCAGGACGAACGCACCGTGGACCGGGACCCGGAACCCGGACGAGTTCCTGCCGGCCATGCTGATTGCGGCGCTTCGCCTGGTCCGGGAGGACGGAACTGAGGAAACAATTCTGACGGACGGCAGCTGGGAAGTATCGGAAAGCACTGTGACACTCAGCGGGATCTTTATCGGCGAGGATGCTGACATGACCCGGGAGGAGACTTTTGTACCGGCCCGGGTATGCGATTTTCCCCGGTCAATGCTGATTCCCCAGGAAGGACCGGAGGTACACGAGCAGGAGACGGTTTTCCCCTGTGATTCTTTCCGGACGCCAAGGGGAGAATGGGTGATCGATTTCGGGCAGAACCTGACAGGCTATATGGCTTTTGAACTGGAGGCGCACGCGGGAGAGAAGCTGTCAATATCCACGGCGGAGGTGCTGGACCGGGACGGGAATTTTTATACTGCCAACTACCGGTCCGCCCGCAGCCAGCTTCATTACATATGCCGGGAAGGACGCCAGGCCTATAAACCACGGTTTACGTTCTTTGGATTCCGGTATCTCCGGATCGATGAGGCTCCGGATAATTTTACCGCGGACTGTATCCGGGCTATTGTGCTGCACTCGGAAATGAAACGTACCGGATGGCTGGAAAGCAGCGATCCGATGCTGAATCAGCTTTTCAGCAATATCATCTGGAGCCAGAAGGGAAACTATCTGGATATTCCGACGGACTGTCCGCAGCGGGACGAGCGGTACGGGTGGACCGGTGACGGACAGATCTTCTGCCGCGCGGCCAGCTATCAGTATGACGTCCGGCAGTTCTTCCGCAAATGGCTGGCGGACGTCCGGGCCGCTCAGCATGAAAACGGCTGGGTGCCGGAAGTGGTGCCGAGCCTGACGGCCTACAAGCCGGGCGGAGGCGCATGGTCGGACGCGGTAACGATCATTCCCTGGCAGTTGTTTCAGACCTACGGTGATTCTTCGTTCCTGTCGGATATGTATGGCGCCATGGAAAAATGGATTGCGTATATTCCCACGGTCTCAACGACCGAAGACCTCTGGACGGGATGCTGGACATACGGTGACTGGCTGGCACTGGACGCGCCGGAGGATTACCATCCGGCAACCATTGAACTGTCCAAGCGCGGGTACAGCAGCGACGACCTGATCTGCAGCGCGTTCTATGCCAATTCCGTGAATATCGTGATTCAGGCCGGCCGGATTCTGGGACGGGACATCAGCGGTTACCAGGAGCTGTACCGGAGGATCCGGACTGCGTTCATCGATCGGTTTGGAAACCGGCTGAATACCCAGACGGAAAAGGTGCTTGCGCTGCATTTCAACCTGACGGATTCCCCTCAGGAAGTGGCGGACGCTCTGGCAAAACAGATTACAGACTGCGGAACACAGCTGCAGACCGGCCTTGTGGGAACGCCGTACCTGCTGCATGAGCTGAGCAGATACGGCTATACGGATATTGCATGGTCCCTGCTGCTGCGCAGGGAATACCCGGGATGGCTGTATTCCGTTTCCAGGGGGGCAACCACGATATGGGAACACTGGGACGGGATCAGACCTGACGGTTCCTTCTGGTCAGACGATATGAACTCCTACAACCATTATGCGTACGGATCCGTGGCGGACTGGGTTTTTGGCGTCGCCTGCGGAATCCAGCCGGCAGAGCCTGGATTCACACGCGTACGGATTGCGCCGCAGCCCGATCCGCGGCTGAACAGCCTCTGTGCCGTACTTGATACGGTACACGGCCGGATCCGCTCCAGCTGGAAGTATACGGAAAACGGGATCCGGTACGAGATCGATACCCCGGTTCCGGCAGAAATCGTCCTGAACGGAAAAACCCGGCATGTAGCAAAGGGAAACTACATTTTCGGCAATCCCACTACGGCCTGAATGGAGCATCGGCGATGCAAACGATTCTGATCACAGCATTTGAACCATTCGGCGGGAACGAACGGAATGCGTCCGCGGAGGTTCTCCGGCTGCTTCCGGAGAAGATTGGCAGATGCGGTATCCGGAAACTGCTGCTGCCCGTCGCCTTCGGCAAGGCCGCCGGGCGCGTGCTGCCGGAACCGGCCGACGCCGTTTTTATGCTGGGCGAGGCAGGCGGGCGGAGCACGGTCACGCCGGAAATCCGGGCGGTCAACAAGCGGGAAGCACGGATTCCCGACAACGAAGGCTTCCGGCCGGCCGGAGAAGCCATTATCCCCGGCGAGCCGGAAGCGTATTATACCCGGATTCCCGTGCGGCGAATCGCGGCGAGGATGCGGACGGAAGGATACCGGATTGAGGTCTCGGAGGATGCCGGGACCTATGTCTGCAACGACACGTTCTACAGCGTGGGCATGAACCGGCCTGAGCCGGCTGCCTTTATCCACTGTCCTGCGGAAGCGGATAAAGCAGCCGGATATGCGGAAGTTGTCCGGCGGTTCATTGAAATCGTTATGGCGGAAGAACGGATTGCGGGGGAGGCACAGGATTATATCCGTGACCTGTTCCGCGGCAACGCGGACGGGCACGGAGCTGACCATACGCTGCGGGTATACCGGAACGCGCTGCGGATCGCAGAAACGGAACCGGAAGCGGACCGGATGATCGTTTCCCTGGGCGCATTGCTGCATGATGCGGACGACGCCAAGATTTTCCGGACGGAAAACAACGCGAACGCCAGATCGTTCATGGAAAGCCGGGATCTATGCCCGGACACGGTTGAAGAGATATGCAGGGTAATCAACGGGGTATCCTTCAGCAAAAACGCCGGCCGCCGTCCGGCAACCGCTGAAGGCCGGATTGTCCAGGATGCGGACCGGCTGGACGCGCTCGGCGCCATCGGCATCGCCCGGACGTTTGCCTATGGCGGGAAGCACGGCAGGCCGCCGGAGGACTCCATTGCGCATTTTCATGAAAAACTGCTCCTGCTGAAGGATCTGATGAATACAACCAAGGGAAAGAAAATGGCGGAGGCGCGGCATGCTTTCCTGGAAGATTTCCTGAAGGAATGGGATGAGGAACAGGGGAATTCGGAAGAAATGACTTGAGCGGGACAACAGAATCAGTTATGATATAAATGTAAATCTGCAGAAACAGATAGCCATGAGAACAGGGAGAGACTGAAAGTGGAGTTTCTTCGGACGCATCAGCTGAACATTATGCTGTACATGAGCGGGATGTGCGGTGTTCTCGCTTTTTTGTCATGCGTTTCGAAAGTGCTTTCTCTTCCATGCAAAGAGCCTGCCTGCAGCCAGGCTGGTCTGGCACTGCCCGTTTATCTGCCTGTTTACTTCCCCGGACCGGAAGGCGGAAGGAGACCATTTCCGGGAGTTCGCCCTTATCCGGATGGATGGGGAGAACTGGCACACGGATGATCAGGTGACCAACGATACGACTGTTCGGATGACGGACGCTTTTCCCGGATGGGAGGAATGGAAGAACCGCCAGAAGGCCGGCATAGACTGCGAAATTGTTTTCCGGCGGGAAGGCGAATCGGTTGCCATTGATATGGAAAATATCGGTATCCGCATCCACAGCATCATTACGGTCCGTGAATTCAGGGGTGAGATCCTGGCAGCACTCACCGGGGATCAGTGCGCCATCACGGATATCCATATCAGTCAATAGTTGTTTCCGTATCAGGATCAGGAACAGAGGTGTTATTGTGAAAAAATTCCGGAAGCTGGTCATCGGCGGGATTGAGAGTAAGATGGTTGCATTGATTCTTGTTGCAATGCTTCTTGCGGCCGGAGTCTTTCTGATAGTAAGCAGGACGCGGAACAATATGCTTACGAAGCTGACGGAAGAGACGACGGAACGTCAGCTTTCCTCCATCACCGGAACCACGACCGCGGTGATCGATACCGTTATTGACGAGAACATGAGCCGGGTCATGGAAATGGAGGCTCAGGTGACGGACGAAATGTTCCAGGATCTGGCCGCCCGGGTTCAGATGGTGGGCGACTATGCCCGGAAGCTGCTGACGGATCCGGAGGGCATTCCGGCCCAGAACTGGAACCGGCCGGACGCGTCCAAAGACGGGGAACTGTTCGTTAAGGTGCTCCTGGCGGACGGCGTGGAAGAATCGGCAGTGGATAACCGGCTGGGACTGATTGCCAACCTGAGCGGGATGATGACATCTGTCTGCTCAGCATACGGAGTGGATAATATCTGGTTCTCACTGCCGGACGGATCCGCCACGCTGATGGCAGACACCGTACCCGGCAACTGGATTAACGCAGACGGCTCCTATGTCACCTACAACGCCGGGGAACGCTACTGGTTCCGGCAGGCCGAGGAAAGAAAAACCATGATCTTCACCGACGTGGAGACTGATAAACGTACGGGGGAAAAATGTATCACATGCGCGTTGCCGGTTTACCATGAAGACGGAACGCTGCTGGGTGTGGCAGGCGCCGACCTTTTCCTGACGGAGATGCAGCGCAAAGCGGCTGAGTCAAGCGAAAACGGAGGTTTCCTGGTGGTTGTCAACCAGAACGGCCATGTGATCATTCCCCCGGAAGATTATGATACTTTCCGGGCACTGAATTCAGAAGCAGCTACCGACCTGCGCGAATCAGACAACGCGGAGCTTGCCGCACTGGTCAGAGACGCACTGCAGGGAAAGACAGACATACGGCGGGTGGCCCTTCAGGACGGGAACTATTATATGACCGGCGTTCCCATGAAGACTGTCGGATGGGCGCTGATTGCAGCCTACAGCGAGGCGATGGCGGAACAGCCTGTCCGGAAATTAAGGGATGATTATGGCAGGATCCAGCAGGAAGCCGCCGATACATACCGGGAGAAAAACGCACAGGGTACGACGCTGTTATGGATTGTCCAGATCCTGCTGCTGATTCTTCTCGTGGCAGGCGCCGTGCTGGCCGGCCGGAGGATTGTGAAACCTCTGAACACCATTACTAAGCGGATTTCCGAGCTGCAGGAGGGCAATCTGGAATTCAGAATGGAGGACACATACCGGACCGGTGACGAGGTGGAAGTGCTGGCGCGGTCATTTGCCGAATTGTCCCATAAAACCGTGGAATACATCGATCAGGTCACGAAAGTGACAGCGGAGAAAGAAAGGATCGGAACAGAGCTGCACCTGGCCCGCCAGATCCAGAAAGGAATGCTTCCCAGCATTTTCCCGGCGTATCCGGAACGGAGCGAGTTCGACCTGTACGCCGCCATGGATCCCGCCAAAGAGGTAAGCGGCGACTTCTACGATTTCTTCCTGGTGGATGATGACCATCTGGCCATGACTATTGCAGACGTCAGCGGAAAAGGCGTACCGGCGGCGCTGTTTATGATGGTTGCCAAGGCAATCCTGAAGAACAACGCCATGATCGGCAAATCCGCCGGAGAAATCCTGGATGCCGCCAATGAAATAATTTGTTCCAACAATAAGATGCAGATGTTTGTAACCGTCTGGTTCGGCATTCTGGAAATCAGTACAGGCAGGATCGTCGCGGCCAACGCCGGTCATGAATATCCGGCTGTCTTCAGGCACGGGGAACAATTTGAACTGCTGAAAGACCGGCATGGATTTGTTGTCGGCGGGATTGAAAACATCCAGTACAAGGAATATGAGCTGACGCTTCAGCCGGGCGACAAGCTTTTCCTGTACACAGACGGCGTACCCGAAGCGACCAACGGCAGCCAGGAACTATATGGAACGGACCGGATGATCGCCACCCTGAATGACAGCAAAGACCGCAGCCCTGCGGACATCCTGGCCTGCGTCCGGAAAAGTGTGGACGCCTTTGTGGATCATGCTGAGCAATTTGACGATATGACGATGCTGTGCCTTGTGTATAAAGGGGCCGGAAACAGCATAACCTGAGGGCTGCCGAATCCGCTGCTCCCAGGCGGACCTGATCATGATACCAAGCAGCGACAGGCCGGATTTCAGCAGATTCAGACGTTCAATCATCGGCTTTGCACTTTCTGATAAAGAAAAACCGTTTTTTACCGCATATTACGCGGTGATATTTCATCCCGGAGGAAGCGAACCGCAGGCCGGCTTTTTGCGTACGTTTTTTTCGCTTTTTCGCTGATCATCCGAATTGATTCATCAAATCTGTGATATGATACTGCCATGGAGATGCCTGAATCGAACAGGGGAACGGACCGGTATATCAACCGGAAATAGTTTTCAATAACCGGGGCCTTCCGGAACGCATCGCGGACAAGGTTCATGAACAGACTGAACGGCTTTATCCGGAAACGTCAGACAGCAGAACAATGAAGGGAAACGGAAATATGGAAAGCATTCTCCGGCCGCTGGCGGAAATATATCCCCAGCTGTACCTGATACCGGGAGAGGAAGGAGCGGAACTGTATCAGCAGATTGTCATGAAGGGTGCGGACGCGCCGGTCCATTCCCTGGATCATTTCCGCGGCAGCAGCCGTGATGAGGTTACCGTGGAAACGACTCCTGCAGGAGACGTACAGGTGATCATCCTTGGTGACCGGCAGGATTTTGAACTGTTCCTGCAGATTATGGCGAACCGCTGTACGCCGGTTGAAATTCCCGCCACCCAGGGCGCCTCGATCCTGGACGGCGTGGTCAACTGGCCGAAGATCCGGAAACACCAGCAGGAATACTTTGCCGCAGGCGGGAATCCGCCGGGCTGGACTGAGGAATTCAGGCGGTTCACAGCAGAGCCCCGGAACTTCAAGGACGCACTGATCGTTCTTTCCACAGGCCCCTACAGCGCCTTACCGGCGGAAGAAGCGGGGATGGCGGAGGCGGACTGGCTTGCGGCCTCCATGCGGATCCGCAGAGCGCACGAGTGCACACATTTTATATGCCGAAGGCTGTTTCCGGACAAGATCAACGCGGTATGGGACGAACTGGTAGCGGACGCCGTGGGTCTTTATGCAGCCTTCGGCTGCTACGATCTTCCGATGGCAGAACGTTTCCTGGGGATCAATGCGGAAGGATATACAGGCGGACGGCTGGAAAACTACGCCGGAAAAGAAGACCTGGACAGGCTGGCCCGTAAAGCGCACCTGACTATGCTGCACCTGGAGCGGGTGATCCGCAGGGAAGAGAAAACAGATCCCTGGGCGCTGGCGGTCAGGCTGGAAAAAGAGATTGCGGTCTGGACAGATTAACCAGTCAGACACATTGCAGCCGGAACGCGAAAAACGGAGGTTACGCCATGACTCAGATGGACGGTTTTCCGACGCATGAGATGAACGGAATCAGGTACAGCTGCGGCCGGGTTCAGCCTTTCGGAGCAAGTATCATCTATGACAATGCCGTGATTTTTTCCGTGTTTTCCAGGGACGCGACGTCCTGTGAGCTGCTGCTTTATCACAACGACGCGAAAAAACCGTTTGCCATACTTCCGTTTCCGGACGAATTCAGGATTGGAAATGTTTTCTCCATGATCGTCTATGACCTGGATTATGAGAATCTGGAATACGCATACAGGATGGACGGCCCATTCAATCCGCGGGAAGGACTGCGGTTTGACAGGACCAAAGTACTGCTGGACCCGTACGCGAAGCTGATCTCCGGCAGAACGGAATGGGGTCAGACGCCGGACCGGAGCAAGGAGTGCCAGTTCCGGGGCCGCGTTATTCCTGAGGATTTCAACTGGGAGGGCGACAAACCGCTGGAGATACCGCTCAGCGATCTTGTAATTTACGAGACGCACGTCCGGGGCTTCACGATGGGCAAGAACAGCGGGGTCAAGTACAAGGGGACGTATAAAGGACTCACGGAGAAGATTCTGTACCTGAGAAAGCTTGGAATCAACTGCGTGGAACTGCTCCCGATTTTCGAATTCGACGAGATGGAAAACAACCGGAAAAGGTTTGTTAAGGGTGAGTGGATCTTTCGTCGGATTTTGGAAGGCGCCGGAATACAAGACGTTTTTATTTTTCCCTCCCGAGGTACAAGGGAAAGCAATCCGCAGCCGGATGGAGAATACGGAACGTCTCTGCGGATGTTCAACCGGGAACAGCAATGCTACGACGCGGTCTATACCTGCACAGCCTGTATGAAGCGCCTGCGTTTCCGGAAAGAAGGCGGAAGGCTCATCGGGGAGGTACTGGACGAGAAAAACACATACTGGATCTTTTCCGATATGACAGGGAACAGTTTCCACTGGGAATACATCACGGGGGAACCTGACGGCGCCCATACGCTGGTCTGTGAGATCCACGGAAAGAGAATTGCCTGAAAAACATGAGGATTTAGCGCAGATAACGGCAAAAACCGCGGGAGGAGTACGATGATCAGGGAACTGCAGGACAAAAAGGTCGTTTTTTTCGACGTGGGATATACGCTGGATATGCCGGCTTCCGGAGACTGGATGTTCACGAACCTGTTCCTGGCAGAAGCGGGGAACGCACTGAAAAAAATCGGGCAGGATGAGACTAACCGTGCCAGGGATATCGCGCTGCACTATCTGGCAGAGAATCATCTGGTCACGACGGTGGACGCGGAAATTGCACAGTTCCATCAGTATTATTCCATAATCTCAGAAGAACTGAAACTCGGTCTGTCTGAAGAACAGTGCTGGCAGGTCGCCCGGGACCGCGCCTGCAACATGGAAAACTACCTTCCGTATCCCGGAATTCGGAAGGTGATGGAGACGCTGGGCAAAACGCATAAACTCGGTGTGATATCAGATACCTGGCCCAGCATCGAACAGCAGCTGGAGTACATCGGCGTCTCCGGATATTTTTCCTTTGCAACGTTCAGCTGTTTTACGGGGGTGTTTAAACCTGACCGCCGGATTTATCAGGACGCGCTGGAAAAGTGCGGTGCATCCGCGGAGGAAACTGTTTTTATTGATGACAGTATCCGTAACCTGGAGGGGGCTGCAGCACTTGGGATTTTACCGATCCTGATCGCTGCCAATCCGGCGTCTGACGTGGAGACGACCTACCTGAAGATCAAAGACCTGAGGGAACTGATCCGGGAAGATGAATGACGAAAGCGCCCTATCAGATAAGGGCAGTATGACGCGCTGCCGGTGAGACAGCGGGAAAACAGGGGAAACGATTCATGGAAGAAATCAGAAGGACCTTTGAAACGTATCCGATTGACGCAGGCGGCGTGGTCCAGCTTCTGACCGGTATCAGGGAACAGTCCCCCGCTATTCTGATTGAATACCGCATCAGGGAATCCGTCGACAGGGAAAAACTCCGTGCCGCCACAGAAAAAGCGCTGGATATTTTTGCCACATTCAAGGTTGGGCTGGCGCTCGCAGGTCCGGATCAGCGGCCTGTATATCAGGCGAATTCCGATGCGGTCGAGGTTTATCTGTATGACGGAAAGCCGCATGCTTTCGGCAGGGAAAGCAACGGGTATCTGTTCCGCGTATACTGTGCGGGCGACAGAATCCTGCTGTCCGTGCACCATGTACTGACGGACGGTGCGGGGGCACATGAGTTTCTGAAATGTATTCTTTATTTCTATTTCAATATCGCGGAAGGGAATCCGGAGGTGATCCGGAAAATGCTTTCCCTGAATCCGGATGACCTGAGGGATCCTTATGTTGTGAACGGGAATCCTGATGCCAAGGAATTCAGCCGGAAGCGAAAATGGGAGAATGAGCTGGAGATTCCGAACCGGATGAGCTACAGAAAAGGCGAACCGGCTGAGGTTCATAAACTGGCCTTTTTTGTCCATGATTTCCTGAGAATGACCCAAAGAACGGAATCGTCGATGTTCCCGCTGCTGGCATTGCTCACGGGCCGGGCTGTGGCAAAGGTTTACGGGGGAGAAGATAAAATCCTGACAGGCGCGGGAGCTTTTAACTGCCGGGGCATGTTTCATTCACAGACCCCGAGGAGTTTCTCACAGACATTCCTGACTGTCCTGGATCCCCGGGAGAAGAATATGGACCTGAATCTGCAGCTTACAGTCCAACGTGCGCGCATGGAAATCGAATTACAGAACGAAATAATTGCAAAATCGGTTGCCGTCCGGCGGGAAAAAGCAGACCATATGCTGAAAAACGCAGGGTATTATATCCTGGATCAGGAAAGGCTGGACGCTGAAAGGCGGACGGAAGCCAGGAAATCCACCTACTTCCTGTCCTATATGGGACATTTTGACGCGGGGGACGCGGTCGGACCGTATATTCAATCCGTTGATTATTCCTCTACAGTAACGAGAGTTCCGATTGTCGTATCTGCCTTCGAGCGAAACGGGACCCTGCATCTCAAAACTACGGAGATCGGCTGCCGGAACAGTATCGCACCGGCAATTCTGGAGATTGCGGAAGGATACGGCCTGTACGGCAGCATATCAGATCATTTTGAGATGTGTTTCGATTCGTTCCCAATGGAGGAATTGTACCATGATTAAGCTTGGCGTATTTGACCTGGACGGGACCCTGCTGACCAGCGAAGGCAGGCTGCCTGAGACGTTCTGGTCAGATGTGGATCTGCTTCGCAGCCGGGGGGTCCGCGTGGCTATCGCCAGCGCGCGGCCCGCACAGTTCCTGTTCGGGATGTTCGACCGGGACGCGGACCTGCTCATCAGCGGGGAAGACGGTAATATCTTTTTCTGCGGGAAAACGCTTCTGCACGCAAGGTTCGTTTCCCGCGAGCTGATTACCCGGGTATACACGATCGCAGCGAGGCGTGACGATCTCGCCGTCATATGTACCGGCCCGGACGGTCTTTATGTTCCTGCCGAATATTTCAGCCGCTGTATACAGTGGGGCAAGGGACAATTTATGCCGGAGGAACCGAAAGAACTGTCCGGGAAAGAAAAGATCTGCAAGATCCATGTTCTTTGCAGGGACGGCGTTGAGGCGGCAAAGGGGATGGTATCATCCGTTTTTGCCGAAGCCTGCGGCTGCTGTGACGTGCGGGAATCGGGCTACGGATGGATCGGGATTACGGAAAAGGATTCAAACAAAGCCGCCGCAGTACGATACTTCCAGAAATACCTGGGGATCGGCGATGAGGAAACAGCAGTTTTCGGAGACAGTTCAAACGATATTCCCATGTTTGAAACGACCGGATACTCCTTTGCCATGAAAAATGCTCCGGCGGATATACAGCAGAAAGCAGCCTATATTACGGAAGAAGACAACAACCATAACGGAGCCGTAAAAGCCCTGATCCGGTTAACAGTTTCGTTAACAGTTTCGTGAAACGGCGGTATTTCCCCGCAGTTGTCCGGTATGGGGACCGCTTCGTCCGGCAATGCCATATGCGCATGCCATCATCAACAGGATGGAGGGAGGTGGGTCTAACGGCTTATTTTATTTGTGAAGCATATGAAAAACTGCTGCGAACAGCAGAAAAGGAAGACCTGGAGGTTATCTGTGACGCGACAAAAGACTGCCTGCGTTATGTGCAGACGGTCTGCAACGGGGAAAACCTGCTGAACACTGCGGATGAAACGGATCGGGACATGGTCGGGGAATATGACGCAATGCGGCATAACGCACATGAAGACGCAATCACCTCTGCAGCCGTGCTGAATCGGCTTGCAGACCGGCAGGGCATTGCTCCGTTATATACAGGCGATATCACTGACCGGCATCAGGTTGCAGATTTCTGCCTTGAAATGACAGCCTGGCTGTTTCAGAACCGGCGCAGAGTTTTTTATGATACCGGCCGCAGGTTTACACGCTGTCCTTCTTTTGACTATTGACTCAGTAGGTGGATAATGATACGATTCATTCCGGCCCTGTTCAAAGGGCAGATTCCTGATTACAGCTGGACAAAGAAGAAGGAATAACCATGTTGAATCAGTTTTCAAGAACCCAGATGCTCCTTGGTCCGGAAGCGATGAAACACCTCTCCGGGTGCCGCGTTGCCGTTTTCGGGATCGGAGGGGTAGGCGGATATGCCGTGGAGGGGCTGGTTCGGTCCGGCATCGGAGCGCTGGATCTGATCGATGACGACCGTGTTTGCCTGACCAACCTGAACCGGCAGCTGCACGCTACCCGGAAGACCGTCGGAAAGTACAAGGTGGACGTGGCGGAAGAGCGGGTCCGTGAGATCAATCCGGACTGCCAGGTTACGACACACAGGACGTTCTTTATGCCGGATACGCAAGCGATGTTTGACTTTTCCCGATATGACTACATTGTCGACGCGATCGATACCGTCACAGGAAAGCTGGCCCTGATTGAACAGGCGCAGGCAGCCGGCAGGCCGATTATCAGCGCCATGGGTGCGGGGAATAAGCTGGATCCGACGGCTTTCCGGGTTGCGGACATTTATAAAACATCCGTATGTCCGCTGGCCAGGGTGATCCGCAGCGAATGCCGGAAGAGGGGAATCAAACATCTGAAAGTGGTTTATTCCACTGAGCTGCCTATCCGCCCATCGGAGGATCCGGCAATCAGCTGCAGGTCGCACTGCATCTGTCCGCCCGATACCCGGAAGTGCACCGTGCGCAGGGATATTCCCGGATCAACCGCGTTTGTTCCCTCTGTCGCCGGGCTGATCATTGCCGGGGAAGTCATCAGCGATCTGTGCCGGGAATACCTGGCAGGGAACAAAGAGAATGCCTCCAAATGAATCACGGCATAATCTGTGAATCAGACAGAATATTAAAATATTGAAAACAGGAGGGAATTGAACCATGGCACTTCAGATTATTCATACGGAGGATGCGCCGGCTGCTGTCGGTCCGTATTCACATGCGATCCGCGCCGGGAACCTGCTTCTGACGTCCGGCCAGCTGGGACTGGATCCTGAAACCGGGGCACTGCCGGAAGGCGTGGAGGCCCAGACAAAACAGTCGCTGAAAAATATTGACGCGATCCTGGCGGAGGCAGGGTATTCACGGGAAGACGTCATAAAAACAACCGTGTTTATTGCGAATATGAGTGATTTCGGAACGGTGAATAAAATCTATGCAGAGTTTTTCGGCGAACACAAGCCGGCCCGCTCCTGCGTGGAGGTATCTGCCCTTCCCAAAGGCGGACTGGTTGAAATCGAAGTGACCGCCTCCAGGTGAACGTGATTCAGGGAGTTTTTCGTCCGGCATGTATCGAAAAACCGATTATCGGGTGCTCCGGGAAAAACCGGCCGTATCCGGGCAGCGATCCGAACCGTCCCGGAGAACCGGGTAAACCGAAAAAGATAACTGCCATCGGGGCGAGCTGCATCGTACAGATATATGGAACCTGCCGCCTGGAGGCGGAAACCGCGGGAAACCCGGCGTGCGGTTCCGGACAGAACAGGAAACCAAAGAAAAAACAGGAGGAAAAACCAAAATGAAGAAACTGACTGCCATTCTGAGCGCACTGCTGATTGCATGCCTTGCGGCAACGGCATGCGCTGAAATCCCTTCCTCAGACGTCTATAAACCGGTCGTGTCCGAAACGTATAAGGCACTGGTCGGCGGGAAGACTTTTGAAGCCCGCATCAACGGGGTGGAATCCTTCGGTGAGGACGAAGACGCGAAGGTCATGGTTTCGATCACCGTCTGCGAGGAAACCCATTTTGAGGCTGATGTCATCGAAAACCTGAAGGCGGGCGATATCCTTGTCTTTGCCCCCGGAAAGGCCACGATGGTTATGGAAGTGGCTACCGATGAATTCGGAACCAGTATCAATGGCGGCAACGATGAAGGCTATTACTTCGTCAAAGCGGATGACGGATGCTATGCGGTCCGCACAGATACCGATAATATCGTGTATACGGAAATTTTCACGGTCAAGGTGCTGCTGGAGAAGGACATCAGATTCCTGGACTGGAGCGATCCCGAGAATCTGGATGAACCGGTGAAAAAAGGATATGACGAGCTGATCGATCTCCTTCTGGAAGACACAAATTTCTCCCCGTACAACACCAAGGTGACTTTTGACGAAAACGGAAAACTGGTTGAGTTCCTTTACACCTACTCTCCCTGGAATTGACATTTCCGGATATCTGCACCTTACCGGCTCCACGGAGCCGGTTTTTTTCCATTCCGGGCGGAACTGCCCGGAACGGATGAAAGCCAGATCAGAAATACACGTTACGACAGATTTCGTTCCTGATACGGAAAAAATGCGGAAGGCATATTCGAAAAAAACGGACGGAAGCCTCCCACAACCTCTATGTATGGAGATATTGGAGAGAATGATTCCGGGGCGGGATGAAACCCTGTAACCGTTCAAACGGATTAATCATCCATGAGCAGGTTTCCAAGACCGGTCAGTATTCCTGAAATGAAACCAGTGAGCGAGAAATACGAACATTTCATAGCAATTGTTATATACCCCTGCAGGGTTCAGAAGTCAACAGGAAAATGTTTTTCAGTGAAACTGCCTCAGATTATCCATGCGGCGGGAAAGAATGACAGGATTCTGCCGGTCCCTGATCGGGAAAAAGAAAAACCGCGATGATTACGGACCGGAATCATCGCGGCTGGAAAGCTGTAGGGGAATATGAATTTATTCATACTGGCGCTTCCGGACAGTTCTCTTCCACAGCCAGAAGGCTGTTCCGCCGACAATTACGGCTGCCAGCACGATCCACGCCCATACGGGAACTGAGTTGATATTGAAACAGCGAACCCGGATCCACATCCGGTTGATCATTTCGTTCTGCTCGTCGTCGAAATAGATCATAATGGAAGCCCGCTCGATCACTTCCCTGGAAGGATACTGGGCGGACAGCTGGCGCCTGAGCTGTTCAGCGTCCACTGTCAGTACGTACTCGTCTTTACTGCCTTCCCCGCTGAAGAAATAGCTCAGATCGTATTCAACAGTGTCTGTTTCCTCTTCCGCGCTTTCACCGGATTCAGCTGCGGTATCCGCCTCAGGTTCTTCGCCTTCCGCAGTGCCCGCCGGCTCTTCGTTCACATCTTCTGACGTTTCCGGATCCTCACCGGCCGTATCGGTCTCCGCTTCGCCTTCATCGTCCGCTTCCTCCTGTTCGGCACCATAATTCCAGTCGAGATATTCAAAGATCCGGCCGTCGTCTCCTGCCGAAATTGCGGAGGTATAGCCAATATAGTACATGTTGCGGATTACATTGTCAGGCCTGGAAATGAAATTGATAAAAGCCTCGGCGGCCTGCTGTTTCCGTGCGTCCTCACCAATCCCGCTCTTCAGCATGACCCATCCGTCAAAATAGATATTCGTGCACTCCCTGGGAACGGCAAAGCACAGCGTATAGTCATCCTCGTCCGCCTGGTCCATGGTATATACCGCATCGCCGGACCACTGATAGTTTGCCACGACCTTTCCGGTAATCATATCCGCCTTGCCTGAGTCGGTTTCAAAGGAATACAGGTTGTCCTTGATTTTTTGCAGGTAGTCCTGCGCATCCAGGATCGTCTGCTGATTCACATCATTCATCTCATCCTGCAGTTTTTCCGCATAATCCGGATCGTTCAGGAATGCCTTATCCGTCAGCTTACCGGATTTCAGGGCGCCGATCGCGGTAAAGTACGCGTCGCGTACGTTATCCTTCATGGTGATCCGGCGGTAATACCTGCGTTCTCCCGTTTCCGGATCATACCCGTCGTTCTCCAGCAGCTTCCATGTGGAAGCATCCTCCTCAGAAACCACTTCCGGGTTGTATACGAATCCGGTTATTCCCCACATATAGCCGGCGGCGTAGTCGGACCACGGCTGCCCGTTGATTTCATGGGAGTCAAAAATGTCCCGGATATACGGGGACAGTCCCGAGACATAGTAGTTGTTTTCGTTTCCCGGGTTCCTGAATTCCGCAGACAGCGGCACCAGCCGGTCCTCGGCCATCAGTTTCATGATCATATAATCAGACGGACAGACCAGGTCGTAGACGTCGCCGATCGTCAGCATATTGTACAGATCTTCGTTCGTGCCGAACGTGGAATAATCCACCCGGACCTTGATCCCGTAGGTTTCTTCGTACCATGATTCGAAATCTTCTATCATGGAGTTTTCGCCGAAAATATCACCGCTTTCCAGGTCGATAACGTCTTCCTCCGGATCCCATTCACCCAGATCGATATATTCTTCCCAGTTGCAGATCCGCAGCACGACTTCGTCGTCCGCTGCGGCGCAAACGGGCGCCAGGAATAAGGCTGCAAGCAGCAGAGCTACCAGCGCCCCGGGGACGAACGCGCGTTTAATGCTCATCATGCCTTCGCCTCCTTATTTTCCCGCTTAGCCACCATAGCGCTGTTGAAGTTCATCACAATAACGATCAGGATTGCCAGCAGGAAGATCAGCGTGGACAGAGCCCACAGCGCCGTCTTGATCTCTGTCTTGGAGCCCTTGGTCGCATTCACGACGTAGGTGCTGATCGTATCGAACATGGCGGGTTTGGTATAGGTTGCGATAAAGTAATCGTCCAGCGAAAGGGTAATAGCCAGGGAAAAACCGGAGATCATGCCGGACAGGATCTGGGGAATCACGACCTTTATCAGCGCGGTCCGGGGTTTTGCGCCAAGATCCAGCGCCGCTTCGTATAGGCTGGGATCCATCTGCTTGAGCTTCGGGATCACGGAGAGATATACGAACGGCGCACTCAGCGTTACATGGCCAACCAGCAGCGGGATGTAGGTGTCCTTGCTGACACCGAATACAACCACCAGCAGGATGCACAGGGAGAAACCCGTCACGATATCTGCATTGATGACCGGAATCTGGGTCACCGTCGAGATTGCGGACGACATCCGTTTCCTGGAATAGAAAGAACCAATCGCGCCAAGCGTGCCGAGCAGCACTGCCAGCACGGCGGACACAAAGGCCAGGAGCACGGTTCCGCTGATCATGCCCCGGAGATCTTCCCGGCTGAACAGCGTTTTGTAGTTGTTCAGCGTGAACCCCTTGATGGCGCCGATCTGCGTGGCGTCCGTAAAACTGTATACGGCCAGCATCAGGATCGGCAGGTACAGGAACAACAGGACCAGACACGGGATAAGGCAGCGTACGGTTTTCCTTCTCACAGCAGAGCACCTCCCGTCCGGGCATCCTCATCGATCTTTTCGTCTGACATCAGATTAAACACGCAGATAATGCCCAGGAGTACCAGGGCAATCATGGATCCGCCGTGCCAGTTGTAGGCGGAAAAATAACTGCCGATCAGGCTGCCCATGATATAGGTGCTGTTATAAAGCATATCCAGCACGACGTAGTTGGTCATTGCAGGAAGGAATACCATGGAAACCCCGCTGATAATCCCCGGCAGGGAAAGCGGAAGCGTCACACGCAGGAAAGCGCGCCGCGGGTTTGCCCCCAAGTCCCTTGCCGCTTCGGTCAGAGAGCCGTCCAGCTTGACGATCGTGTTGTAGATCGGCAGGATCATGAACGGCAGGAAATCGTACGTCATGCCGATCACGGAATTCAGGAACGGATAGAATGCCAGGTTCCCCTCGATCAGCGTCAGGATTTCTTTCAGCGCAGTGATACGCAGGGAGAAATTGATCCACATCGGCATGACGAAAATCATGATAATCACCGATTTGGATTTCAGCCTGCTCGTCGCCAGAATGTAAGCCACCGGGTAAGCGATCAGCAGGCAGACCACTGTCGTCGTCAGCGCAATCGTCAGGCTGTAAAGCAGCGTGCCCAGCGTATTCGGATCCGTGAAAAAGTCTGTCAGGTTATTTACGGTAAAGTAGCCCTTGCCGTTTGTAAACGCGTAATAGAACAGCACCAGCAGCGGCGCTACGACAAACAACAGCAGGAATACTGCATAGGGGATTCCCAGTGTCTTTCTGGAAAACTTCATTCCGCCGCCTCCTTTACTTTTTCACCAGGAATTTCATTTTGTCGAGGGGCAGGATCAGGCCTACGCGGTCGTCCATGTTCCACAGGTATTCATCGTCCACGATGAAATCCTGGCCGAGATCCGTGTTGATGACGTAGCTGTAATGGTCGCCTTTATAAATCAGGTTACTGATCACACCTTCCACCAGCACCTGTTCATCGTCCACGTCGTCTGTCATGCGGATATCCTGCGGCTCGATGACGGCGGAAATATGAATTTTTTCCGGATCAATCACTTCGCCGTTCTCGTCCAGCAGTTCATGGTTCTCATTCCGGCGGCTGCCCTTGATCAGCTGGGTCAGGCTGGTATCCAGTTCTGTTCCGTTGAACTCCAGACGGTGGTTGCGGTTCATATCCACGGGGAAGACGTTCGTATTGTCTTCCGCAATCATGATGTGGATTCCGTCCGGTTCCACCTTCATTCCGACGATATCCCCGACTGCAGCGGATTTCGTGCTCTGGATCACGACTTCATATCGCCCGGACTGCACTGTGATCTCATAATGGATGCCCTTGAATATGACTGAAATGACCTGGCCGCGAATCTGCCCCTGCTCCGGAGCTGTCAGGAGAATATCTTCCGGACGGACTACGGCGGTGACCTGCGTTCCTTCCGGCACGTCATCCACGCACTCGAACTGGCCGCCGGCGAAACGCGCCTTCATATTGCCAGTCATAATGCCATTAAAAATATTGCTTTCGCCGATAAAGTCGGCGACAAACGCGTTCTGCGGTTCATTGTAAATATCTTCAGGCGTACCGATTTGCTGGATTTTTCCCTCGGACATGACCACGATCTTGTCGGACATGGTCCGCGCCTCTTCCTGGTCATGGGTTACGTAGATAAAGGTGATCCCAAGCTCGTCATGCATCGCTTTCAGTTCGAGCTGCATTTCCTTGCGCATCTTCAGATCCAGCGCGCCCAACGGTTCGTCAAGAAGCAGGATTTCCGGCTCGTTCACCAGTGCCCGGGCAATTGCCACACGCTGCTGCTGACCGCCGGAAAGCGTGGAGACGGAACGTTTCTCAAAGCCTTCCAGATCCACCAGTTCCAGAACCTTCTTCACTTTTTTCCGGATTTCATCCTTCGGCAGCTTCTTCAGCTTCAGGCCGAAAGCTATATTTTCATATATGTTCATATGAGGAAACAGAGCATACCGCTGGAACACGGTGTTGATCGGCCGCTCGTTCGGCGGCAGATTGGCAATGTTCCGTCCGTTCAGCAGGATTTCGCCTTCCGTGGGCATATCAAAGCCTGCAATCATCCTCAGTGTGGTGGTTTTTCCGCAGCCGGAGGGCCCGAGAAAAGTCACGAATTCTCCCCGCTTTATTTCCAGATTGAAGTCTTCCACGGCCCTGAAACCGTCCTCAAAGATTCTGGAAATGTGTTTGAGCTCGATGATGTTTTCACTGTTCTGCATGGCTGAAGCTCCTCATCTGATGATTATATAGAGCAGGCACCCTGCCTGCGTGGGATGCTGACCGTTGAACCGCCTTCCCCTGCAAACCGATATGCGGCCTGCGCCGGATCAGACGTCTGCAATCCGGACCAGACTGTACGGAATCATCGCCGTGAGGCGATATTCCGCGGCGATAAAGCGTACGGACAATATGAGTTATTCAGAAGCTTGGCGGCGTGGTAATCCAGATTATTTTTGCCGGCCGGCTCCCCGGATTCTCAATCCGGTGCGGTTTGTCCGCTTCATAATAAAAGCTCTCCCCGGTACGGACATCAAACCGGGTTTCCTGCCGGTACAGCGCAATCCGTCCGGCCAGTACATAGCCGAATTCCTCGCCGTTATGCGGATCATCCACCGGCAGGGAAGCGTGGGGCTGAATCGTTACCAGCACCGGTTCCATCTGATTGCTCTGGGCGGAAGGCACCAGCCATTTGGTCCGGTTTCCGCCCTCGTCGATTTTCTCAAAATAATCCTTTGCGCCGAATACGATCTTTTCAGCGTCCGTGGCTTTGAAAAAATCAGCCGGCGTGGTTCCGAGGCACTCGATCAGATCGAACAGCGTAACCAGCGACGGCGTCACCTGCCCCTGTTCCAGCTGGGAAATAAAGCCTTTCGTCAGTTCGGCCCGATCTGCAACCTCCTGCTGCGTCAGACCGTTTTGTTTCCGAAGGTCCCGGAGCCGGGTTCCCACCTGTGTCATCACAGTCTCTGCATCCATAGCCTGTTACCCGCATCTCCTCTCTACCGGATATACGTGTAATTCTAAACACGAAATCCATTAACACTAAACTTTTGAAACAATATCATCCCTGTCCGCAAAAGTCAATACTATCCCGGAACTATTTTTTGCATCTTACAGAAATTCCTGAAACAGCTGACGCCCGGGAACGGGAAAGGCCGGATTTGCATATGGATGCAGGCATACGGGAACGCCTGTACAGCATGCGGAAAAGAGTTGCATCCGGGAATCAGCGGGAGAATCCGCCTGCGGCTTTTCCGGTTAATGGATCCCCCGATTGATCTGACTAATGAAACAAACACAGTTAAAAGGGCTCCGATCTGCCGGACAGGATGCCGTCCATGAGCTTTCCTTGCGATGATACGAAACAGGACCGCCGACCTGCCGCTCCGGGCGGAGACAACAGGCACGAAATACTGAAAATACACAGAGAAAACAGATACTTTCTTGACGAAGTTTTTCCGGCAGAAGTATGATAAGGCAACGTATCAGGGAAACCTGAGACAGGGCTGAAAAGCCTGATGAAAAGAGGAGGGTTTTTCCATGAAAAGACTGATCGCATTGTTTTTTGCACTGACGCTGGCACTGACAGTCTGCGCCGCTTCCGCTGAAGACGTTATCACGTTGAAAATTGCCCATATCGGTCCGACTACCGGAGCGGCCGCACTGTACGGCCTGGCGACGCAGCACGGCGCTGAAATTGCCGTGGATGAGATCAACGCTGCGGGCGGAAAGTACCGGATTGAACTGATTACTGAGGACGACGAACACAACGTGGAAAAGGTCATCAACGCCTATAACGCGGCGCTGGACGCCGGTGCACAGATGATCCTCGGTACCACCACCTCCAAGCCGTGCGAGGCCGCCGGCGCGCAGGGCAACGCGGAGCGTGTGTTCTTCCTGACGCCTTCCGCTTCCTCCACTGCGGTCATTGAGGATAAGGACAACGTCTTCCAGGTCTGCTTCACGGACCCGAACCAGGGCTCTGCTTCCGCCAAGTATATTGCGGATCACCAGCTGGGCACCAAAATTGCCGTGATCTATAACAACGCGGACGTGTATTCCATCGGCATCCGGGACACATTTGTGGAAGAAGCCGCCACGCTCGGCCTGGAAATTGTCAGTGAGGAAACATTCACCGACGAAACGACAGACTTTACCGTTCAGGTAGGCAAGGCCCAGGAAGCCGGTGCGGAAATCGTTTTCCTGCCCATGTACTATACTCCTGCTTCCCTGATCCTGAAGACTGCTGCTGACAAGAATTACAAGCCGATCTTCTTCGGCGTGGACGGCATGGACGGCATCCTGTCCGTTGAAGGCTTTGATACATCCCTGGCTGAAGGCGTTATGCTGCTGACCCCCTTCGTCGCCACATCCGAAGACGAGAAGGTCAAGAGCTTTGTGGCCAAATACCAGGAGAAGTTCAACGAGATCCCGATCCAGTTTGCCGCTGACGCCTATGACGGTATCTATATCCTGGTCGCGGCAGCTGAGAAAGCCGGCATTACCTCCGATATGACGCCTGAAGAAGCCTGCGATCTGCTGATTGAAGCCATGCTGGAAATCGAAGTCGAAGGCCTGACCGGTACCATGACCTGGGACGAATCCGGTGCGGTGACCAAGACGCCTATGGCTGCTACCATTGTGAACGGCGTATATGTCTTTGAAGACTGATCAATAGCTGTGTTTTGCGGACCGGTCCTCTTTGTTCAGGACCGGTCCCGCTTGTTTTCTTAATCCTGCCTGAGAGGAATCAACGGGTATGAGCTTTCTTGAACTCTTTATTAACGGGTTGAGCCTGGGCAGCATCTATGCCATTATCGCCCTGGGCTATACGATGGTTTACGGCATTGCCAAAATGCTGAATTTCGCCCATGGCGATATCATCATGGTCGGCGCGCAGATCGCTTATTACGGCCTGCAGAGCTGGGGCTTTCCCCCGGTGCCTGCCATCCTTCTGGCGATGCTGGTCTGTACTCTGCTGGGGGTTACCATTGAGGGGCTGGCATACC
>JAEEGL014869233.1_pt1 | contig 70305 bp, 108 predicted proteins | sample 9134231 | NCBI WGS metagenome assembly JAEEGL01 (sample SAMN16246548, study PRJNA631951) | gut metagenome | biome: gut microbiome; feature: rumen; material: fiber-attached | host: Bos | place: Iran: Karaj | collected 2018-10
TCAGTGACAGTCACATTACTATTTGAATCCACTTCAAAGTGGAATGTTATAAAATCAGTTGAGTTCCCATTAGGAACTGTTATATCAAAACATCTCAATCCAGAAGAAGGAGTTGTTAATTTTACACCTTTAAGATATTTAATGCTATCGGCTGGAGCAGCAGATGCAGTTGTTGCAGAACCATGTACAGGAAGATAACCAGCATTATTAGTATATGTTACTGCGGTTCTGCTAGCTTTCATACTAAGACCATTTGAATACTCATCAGTAGCTGCTATTGTAATATTATTATTAATAGTATGGCTCAAAAGGCCACCCGAAAAACTTAAAGAAGCCGCTGTAATTGGAAAATAATAAGGACCTCCAGTTTTTGCAGAAGTTTTAGCTGTTGCTGTTCCAGAAAGTGCTGTGCTTGCAGTTAAAGATGTGCTTGCATAGCCAGCAGTATTTACCCCAGCATTTGCTGTACCAGTAATAGTGCTGCTAGTGCCAGTTGAATTAGCGGCAGCCATTCCCGTAAAAGCTGCGTAATAGCCAGAAGTAGGCTCTGAAGAGGATGGAATTCCAATTACATTTGTAATATTAACTCCTGCTGCATCTCCATCGTCAACTACTTTAACTACAGAAACAGTGCCAGGCGCGACAGTGGTTGTAACTGCATTAATAGAGCCAGTTGCACTTAATACAGCCACATCAGAAGAACTACTCATTGGATTTAAAACTGTGCGGCCATAGTATACAACTGGGTCACCAGACGCAAAAGGCACGGCATTATTAGTAACCCAAACGCCATTTGTAACAACTGAAGCAGAAAGAATTTCATTATCAGTAGTTCCAGAGACTTTATAAGCTGAAACATAAAGATTTCCAGCTTTTCCATTTGAATTATTAGAAGTAATATTAACTGAACCGGCATTATCAATATCTATACGCCTAAAATTATTATTTAAAATAGCCGTTGTAGATGTTGTATCTAAAGCGGTATCAGTAACAGTTTCTAATTGGAAAGGTTTATCTTTTGGAACTGTAATTTTAGTAATATATTTAGTAGTTGAAGCAGAAGTCGTAGTTAAACTAATGCTTCCTGTCCCCAATGTTGTGCTTGCAGGCGCATAACCTGTAGCATTTGTTGTTGCGGTTATGCTTGCGGCCATTGTGCCCGTAGCCGTTGCAGTTACTGAAATGCCATTATTTGCATTATCACTTAATGATACAACACCACTTGCCCCATTTAAGCCTGCGGTAGAAGAGTTTGTAGTAACGTTACTTGAAACAGTTGCAGTTGCTTTTTTCAAACTAACATAAGTACTTCCAGATGTTTCATTAACGCTAACAGTTGGAAAAACTGACTAAGCCGCAATCGCGGTTGTAGCAGCTTGCGCAGGTAAATAGCCTGCAGTATGAGTATCCGTAACTGCGGTAACGCTTGCTTTGGTATTGCCAGAAACTGCAGGAGTGCTGCCATTGACTTTAAAATAATATGGATAAGTGCTTGTATTCTAATCACCTACCGTAATATTAGTCATATTAGTAGAATTGCCTGTACCTAACGTTAATGCTAAATCATTTTTAGCAAAATTATTAGTTATGCTTAGTACTCCTCCAGCCACTGTACAAGTAGCTGCGGGAATATAAACTCTTGTTGCAGTGCTGCCTGCATCCAATGTCGCTCCATTGGTAACATTAACTGCATCGGCGTTTGCCGCTCGGGCCGCAATAGCACCAGCAGATACAATATATTTAATTTTACTTAATGTAATATTCCCAGATGCTGCCGCATCAATATAGTAATCAGAAGTAGTTGTAGTAGCCATATTGGTAGTAATACTTGTTGATGTACTACCAGTTAATTGACCACCTGAAAATGTTGGCGTAACAATAGGAACATAATAATTTAAATTAGTATTATCTGCTATTGTTGGATTAACAGTAATTGCACTCCCGTTTTTATGGGAATTAGCATCTGCAATTAAAAAACCAGATGTAGTTATTGTTGCTGTTGGAGTAACCTTTCCATTAGTAGTAATACTTGCTCCTGGGTCTATCGTTAAATAATTTGTTCCATTTGTGCCAGAAGGCTTAGTAGTAGTAAAACCATAAGTAGATGCATTGTTAATTGCAACTGATGGTGTGACTACACCGGTTGTAGTAACCGCGGCAGATGCTGAATAATCACCTGCCGGGGTTACGACTTTAAATTTAATATCTTTATCAATAAATGTATTTTCAGTAGCGAGAGTGGCTTCTTTAGTGCCACTCGCATCTACGTTATAACTCCATTCCCAATTCGAAGCAGAAGGATCATTTCTTACAAAATTATTTGCCATATTCTGCCTCCTTTAACTCCAAGATCCATCATAAACAGGAACGGTCACATCATCAGAACCATCAAATACATAAGTCCCATTACCAAAAGTAAGAGAATGATTTAAAGATGCGGCTGTTGAAGCATTACCAGTTAAATCGCCTACAAAAGTAGTAGAAGTAATACTTGTAAATCCTGTCATTGTTGCAGGCACAGATAATGTTGCATCTGCAGTTCCATTAAAGGTAGGAGCTGTGCCGCCTGCTGTACCGGATATAGATAATGTGCGGGCAGTAGTCAAACCACCTACACGCACATCACTTGCTTTACGTCTATAATAATTTGTATTAGAAGTTCCGCCATTTACAGATTGAGTAATTAAATAGTCATTAGCTACATTCGCAGATGTTCCAGCAGTCAAACTATTTATTAAAGTACACATAGCGGTTTCAGGCTCTGTCCATTGAGGAGCTGCCGCAGTACCTTTCCCTAATAAAACATAATTAGTATCACCGCCAGCGGTTGGTAAATATATTGTTTCCCAACTTAAGCTACCTGCAGTAGAGCCCGCCATAAGGAATTTTCCAGAATTATCTGTACCTGTCGCAGGAACGTGTAAATTACCGTCCCCAGTAGGATGATCTATAGAAATGCTGGCTTTTGTGCCAGTTGTATAACTACTACTTAATCCGCTGCCTACAATTATTTTAGTATATGCTTCACGGGTAGCTACGCTCCATGAATTATTTGATGATAGAGTATATACAAAGACCTAGTCACCTTGTTGAGTACTAGTATGATTATTAACTGATCTGTAATACTAAAATTCAAAAGATGTTGGAGTTGTTGTATTACCACCGACGTATGCTAAAAATGCCATTCGAAGTTGGTTTCCGCTTGCCGGGTTAGAATTTGAAGAAGCTCGACAATAAATAACTCGATTTTCTTTGTAAGCAGCTAATACATCATCATAAGTTGAACTACCATAAGACGCAATGTATAATAAAGAACTTTCTAATGCCCAAGTATCAGCGGCAGTTTTCTTTAAAAATCCAGAAGTGTCAGTAAGCCCTTCGATAGATTGTAAATCACTTGTGCCAGATATATCACCAAGAGCTAACGCATCACCTAATACCACATGCCCGAGAGCGTCTTTACCGACTTTAACAGCTGCCGCATTCGCAGCAGTAGTTGTTGGGTGAGTATATTTATTAAAAGTATTAGTTCCATCACTAACACTTGTAGAAGTTACGGTAATACCAACATCACTTGGAGTAACGTTTGCCCAAGATAAACTTCCAGCTGTTGCTCCAGCTTGTAAAAATTTACCAGAATTTGTTGTACTTGTTGCTGGCACATGAAGATTCCCATCGCCAGTAGGATGTTGATATTTATTAAATGTTGTTGAACCAACAGTAACGCTAGATGTAGTTGCAGAAATACTTAGATCTGCGGCTGTAAGAGCGTCTCCTAAAACAACATGTCCCAGAGCATCTTTTCCTACTTTCTTCGCGGCTGCGGTCGCAGCTGTTGTGGTTGGATGCTGATACTTGTTAAAAGTTGTACTTCCAACGGTTACGCTTGAAGTTGTTGCACTTACGCCGACATCAGAGGCGGTAAGCGCATCACCTAATACTACATGGCCTGTAGTATCTCTACCTACCTTAATAGCAGCTGCAGTGGCTGCTGTGTATGAAGGATGCGTATAATTGTTATACGTTGGCATTGCTTGCTTAGTAACTGAAATTACGCCATTCGCGTCTTGTTCAACACTTGAAACGAAAGTAGTTGCAGTTCCAGTACCTGCTGTAGCATCGGCATCAGCGACTGCGGTTTGCAATGGCTTATACTCACTATTATGATTATGCCCAGCAGCAGCAAAACTACTTGGACTATAATTGCTATTTTTAATTATTTTACCAGTAGTGCCATTAAATAAAGCAAAATTACCGTTGGTTGCAGAAGATGGGCCAGTAACTGCTCCATCAATATTATTCTGAACGATTGTCCAATCCGCATTAGAATTAACTGTTCCATCAGCAACACAAATAATTAAATCGCCAACTTCACAGTTATATCCCGCATACACATCAGCTACTGCAACCTTATAAGTATCACCAACTTTGTGATTCGCGGGAAGGGCCGGTAATGTGCCGCCTTGCCCTAGCGTGCCTTTAAATGTCATAGCATCATTGGCCGCAAGCAAATTAGACATTGTTTCCATTTGAGAATCATATAATGAATCCCATTCACGAATTGCCCCATTTTTAAACCAGTAAATAGGATGATCTATAGTTAAAGCTATTTTTGAAGGACTATAAGGCTGACCTATTTTTATGTAAATAAAACCATCTTCTGAAGATGGTAAAGTCTGTGTAATTGGACCCGCATCAGGGCCTGTTGCAGTAGCGGCTGCATTAGCTCCTGTTGCTCCTGGATTACGTAATTTTGCGCCACCACCAGGCTATGGAATAGCAACAAGATAAACATTCTTGCTAACAGATAAAGTAGAGCCAGTATTAAAAGAATACCGAAAATCTAAATCTGGATGTCCATACCATAAATCACCTGCTGGGATAGCAGCACCATGTACAACTGTAGTAGGATTACTATAATAATAAATTGGGGCAAATGGATCAAACGTAGCTGTTGTAATAGTCGTTTTAGTAGTAGCAGTAATATTACTATTTGTATTAATAGGAATAACATAACCTGTATTACCCCATTCAGTTAATAATAATTGATATCTATATAAGTCAGTTCTTGTTGACAATAAATTATTAACATAACGCAAATAAGTGGTTGAAACAGTATTAGTATTAGTATTATAATCTGTGCGTCTCCAGCCTGCTGGTTGAGCTGTACCGGATACTGAAACAGAATCAGCTCCCCAATAAGTTAATATAATCGTAGAGCCTGCTGCAGCTTGCGTTGTCATTTGCGAATTTCCTGTATAATAAACAGGAACTTTCGCAGTTAAAGAATTATCAGAAAGCGTTAATTGTAAAGTTGCCGCACTACTTGTACCCGGCCATGGAAGGTAATAAGCAATAGTTAATCCATCATATAAAGCAGGTAAATCAAGATTTCCTGTCCATTCATTTGTAGATGCGGCTTGAGTGCCTTTTACAGCGAAAATCGCAGGATGATCGACGTAATAAGGCACTCCTTCTCTATTTTCATAAATAAGTTGTTTTCCCGAAGAAGAAATTGATTCTACCGCCGACTTATCTTTTAAATCATATACAGTAGCATCACCTGGGAATACTATTTGACTTAAATTTTTATTCGCCATTTTTTCTCCTTCCTCTTATTAATTTATAGTAATTGTCGCTGGCGTACCAGTAAATGTATGAGTTAATGTAGCTTGAGTTCCAGTAAACTGTGGTCTATCAACAGTACCACCTGGTGTATAAGAACCAGTAGAAGTAAATTGAGAACCAGTAAATGTGCCTGTAAGTTCCACTCCATTACCCGTGAATTGAGGTTGACTAACAGTTCCTTGTGGAGTGAATTTACCAGAAGCTGTAATAGCTACGTTGCTAAAGTCTCCTATTAATCTTACACCAGTACCACTAAATGTAGGTGTATCAATTGTGCCTTGTGGTGTGTAAGATGCTGAAGAATATGCTTTAGAAGTTCCATTAAATGTATAAACGAATTGAACTCCAGTTCCGGTAAATGATAAATCAGATACAGTACCAGAAGGAGTAAATGTTCCAGTTGATGTAGTGGAGTTTCCAGTAAATGTAGCTTTGAGTTTAACGGCTGTTCCATTAAATTGCGGCTGACTAACATTTCCTTTAGGTTTACCAGAAACAGAAACGTTGCCTTGAGTACCACTAAAGCTTGCACTAATCTCAGCTTTTTGTCCAGTGAATGTAGGTTGTTCAATAGTTCCGACAGGCGTATAAGTATGATTATTAATATTACCTGCGGGAGTAAATGTGCCGGTAGAAGTTAAAGCATTACCTTGGAACTCAGGTTGACTTACTGTTCCGCCAGGCTGATAAACGTTGTCGCCTGTTGTTGTGCTAGTAACACTCGTAATTGCAATAGAAACTCCTCCAGCGGGAGTGTAAGAACCTGTTGAGTTAAATGCTGTTCCAGTAAATGTTGGAGCATCAACTGTTCCAGATGGCGTATAAGAACCAGTAGAAGTAAGTGAATTACCAGAGAAACTTGCGGTTAATTTCGCTTTAGTTCCGGTAAATTCTGGCTAAGAAACTGAAACTCCAAAACCAGTGATAGCGGCCACAGCATCACCCATGGTAGGCAACGTGCCCGCACTAAAACTTCCATTAGTCCATGTTAGAGTCATTCGCTCTTGATTGCTACTATATTCTGTACTTAATGTAGGTAATGTACAAGAAGGTAAAGTCCCTACTCCTGTTATCGGAGTAACAGAAGAAGTTGTCTTATTAATAACTGTTGCGGAAGGCTGACTTACTGTTCCACCTGGAGTAAAATTATAATCCGTAGCACTCGCTGTCCCCTACGAAATGGTAACTGAACCACTCGGAGTGCCGCTTACTGATACGCTCTTAGAGGTTCCTGTAAAAGCGGGAGCTGAAATTGAACCAGTTGGTGTTCCGCTAACAGTAATATTGCCTTGAGTACCACTAAATGACCCAGTAAATCGAGCTTTACTACCAGTGAATGATGGCTGTGTGACAGTACCAGAAGGAGTTCCAGAAACAGAAACATTTCCTTGTGTTCCAGTAAATGTATGAGTTAATGTTGCACTTGTTCCAGTGAAAGAAGGCTAAGAAATTGTTCCTTTTGGTTGATAATTTCCATTGTTATCATCAGCTGTTGTAATTGTGACACCGCCAGCGGGTGTAAAATTACCTGTAAAAGTAGTAGTTGTTCCAGTAAATGTTGGCTAAGTAACTTCACCACTTGGAGTAAATGTTGTAGTAGCACCAGCAGAAGCATCTTCCGCGATTGTTACTGAACCATTAGGAGTACCTGTTACTGAAATATTTCCTGCCGTTCCTTGGAAAGAAGGCGTACTAATTGTTCCAGAAGGAGTATAATTAGCAGTACCATTTCCGATTGAAAAATCTACTGAACCTTCTGGTTTAACTGTCGTAGAAATATTTTTTGCAACACCAGTAAATGTAATTCCTGAAATAGTTCCTTCGGGAGTGTAATTTGCGGTTCCAGAAGCAGCTGTTGAAATGCTTACTGTTCCTCCAACAGACCCAGATACAGAAACATTACCTTCGCTACCGGTAAAACTTGGCTATGACACAGAACCACTTGGGGTGTAGTTTGCGGCACCAGCGCCTGTTGAAATCTCAACAGAGCCTGTTGGTGTTCCGCTTACAGAAATTGTTGCTGAAGTACCTGAGAATGCCGGTTGAGAAATAGTGCCGGCAGGTGTATATGTGTGATCACCTACTGTACCAGCAGGCGTATAAGATACCGTTGTTCCTTTATCTACTTTCCCATCGAGAGCATCTTGCCATGAGTCCAAGGAATAAATATTATGCCAACCAGAATTATCGCTATAATATAATTCGCCTAAACTAACATTAAAGTAAAGAGAGTGTAAAGGATACTTCTGAGCGGATGTTGGTGCCAAGCTTCCAATTTTTATTGGTCGGCTATATTCATTTGTACCTACAAAAAGACGCTATGAATCAGTACATATATATATGGTATCAGCATCTTTCTAAGCAATAGCATCATAAGCAGCTTGAGTACCCTGTTTAAAATTAACTAAATTATTTGCCACCTTTTATTTACTCTCCTTTCTCTCAAGATTTTATTTGAGCCACTCAGGTGTTTGCGGCTCGACTAAAGTTTGCGGAGCGTCAAGCCACTCCGTATACCATTTATCTAATTCTTGTAATTGTCGTTTCGTCAACGTGTTATACCACAATTGACCTCTATTTATAATGGGAAAACATTTAAGTTCTCTGTCCTATTTTAACCTTAAAATCTTCTCTTCGAGGTCACGTGCGGCCTTGCCCTCGACATCGTATCGGAGCTAGCCCCGCACATATCTATAATCAAACGCATTATCATTCCAACCTTCTGGAATTTTTGCATCATCAATTTCAATCATATCAGAATTATTTTTCGCCCATGACCATGAATTAACATAGCCATTTTTGTCAACCGTTATAAACATATTTCACCACCATACAAAAAAAAATAAAGGGGAATCTTTATGATTCCCCTCTTTTTATTTTATTAAAGAACTCTCCATTTTAATTTATTATTTGCTGCTTGAGTTGCCATTTCTGTAAGTTGATCTAAATAATTCTGTAAGAAATTAGGATCTTGAATAGCCTCAGCATCAATTTCTAAATCTTTATATAATGCAGGTTCATCTATTCCATGTAATACTTTACTTTTAGCAACTAAAGTATTTAAATTATAGGTTAAAAGACTTGTGCCATTCATTTTATAAAAACGAATAGCGTATGTCACTGTCCCAGCCGCTTTTGTTGCTTCTCCTTCAATCGCCCAGGGGAAAAGAATCATTGGAATATCAATTCCCTATTCGGGATCATATAATGAAAGAGATTGGGTGTCATAAAAAGGCACCGCATACAATCTTCCTTCTCCTGCCGCGTTAATATATTGAATTACGCAAGTAGTAGTTGTTAAATCCGTACCATCATAAAAACGAGGGCATTTAAAATAAATTATTTCTGAGCGATGATCAGTTTCAACACTAAGAAACTCTGGAGCCTCGATTGTACGAGACTCCAGATCGATATTATAAATTTTCTCATCGCTTGGTAATATTACGGCTAAGTCTGGACCATGCTCAGTTTGAATCCTATACAACATAGAATAATATTCTTGAGCTGTAGTAATCATATCTTAACCCTCCTTGCCTTAACCGAATTACTGGACAATATCAATAAATGGTGAGCAAATAGAAGCGGTATCCTCATTATACTTATTAGTTACACGGCAATAAAGCGCTTGACCAATAACGACGTTGAAACGTGATTCTGGAATAATAAGTACAGGACCGTCAGCGCCTTCCCAATCTGTAATGAGAGTATCGCTTGCTTTTCCTTCGTATCTATTAACAGTTACATCAGCTTCAGCATGGGCACGATCTATATCATGTTGACCTTGGGCATTATCATAAATAAACCATTGATAAATTAAAGCGTCATCTTCAGTTCTATTCTCATGAGCTTCTTCTGGAATATTTGCAGTAATACCAATACCTGTAGTGCTAGCAATATTAAACTTGACATTTAAACCAGTATTTAAATCTCTATCAACAACAGGAACAGCTGCAGCATGAGTAACACGGCACCATCTACTCTCAACCATATTCTGTAATTTATTCAAATTATTAGTAACTTTAACACGATAAGAACCATCTGCTACGAACTGCTCTTCCACAAGACCAACAATCTGATATTGTTCATCATGATCCTCAACATTTGGTTCAAGTTGTTCTTCTTCGCCTTCAATTGGTTGTCTTATCCATTGATATGTTAATTTACCATCTTCTTCCTCAGGATGAGCTTCAATTGCAATAGTACCAACATAACTATCTGGTCTAAGGATAAATCTTTCAGGAAGATCAGCATCAATAATTGGAGCTTGAGGAGCAGGCACCATACAAATTGGAGAATTAGCTTCTTCAGATGCCTTATTAACACGATTCACAATATTTACATAATAAGTACCAGGATCGCTAACAGGAACAATAGAAACCTGTTCAAAAATAGGATCAGGAATTCTATCTGCTGATGGATCATCTGGTTGAACAAGTGGACCGTTATAAATAGCATAGCTATCAACAGTTCCTTCTCTTAACTCATAATATAATTTACCAGTTATACGTTCAGTATCAGAAGTAACAATCATTTCTAATGTTGCATTTTCTCCAAAAGTAATATCCTCTGGAAGAATTTCACCATTCTGATTTAATGGACGATGAATCCAGTTATAAGTTAAACGTCCAGCATCTGCGGACATAGCTGAAATAGCTAAATAAATAGGCTCAGTAGTAAAGCCTTCAGCGTCTTTTCTAAGATTTTCAAGTTCAAAATCTTCCTCTGTAATTTTGACAAAGTTAACGCCATCTCTCTTGACGAAATATGCTAAAATTTCTGGAACTTCAGCCTTATATTCGATAGTAGATGGATTTGTATTATCAATTCTATTAATAATCATAGAAGTGCTATCATCGATTAAAGAACCATCTGGAATAATTTGCTCTAAATCATAATCAAGACTTGGCTTAATGGTAACGCTTTGAGCTAGTGTAGATAAACTATAAACAATTTTTTGTTTATCTTTATCATACTTAAAGAAACGTACTGAGAATTTAATAGTCCCGGCAGCCTTTGTAATCTTTGAAGATAAAGGCCAACCAATTAAGATATGGTAAGGAATAGTATCTCTATCAATAATCCACGGAACGGAGACACCGGAGATAGCCTTTCCATTTTCATCCTTGGCCGCACTCTCCCATTGAATATAAATTCCAATATCATTATCATCAGAATCATCTTCATCTGGAGCTAAATCGGTAGCATCAAAAAATCTATCAGATTTAAAATAAACAATTTCTGCTACTTCATCACCTTGAACAGAAATTCCATTTTTAGCGAATGATTGAGGGACTGTAATTTGACGGGTATTAAGGTCAATTTCAAATACGTCTTCATCAAGTGGAAGCATTGTGAAGTGTTTATCAAGTTGGGTTAATTCTTTAATAAATGCAAAATATTCTTCAAGAGAATTGATTTCTACATCATTATCAATGACACCCGCTTGGATTAAAGCAGCTTCTGCTTTATCATATAAAGCTCTATAGTTAGGAGCATTATCTCTTGTTATACGTGTAATCATAAACCGTCCAATCCTTTCTATTATATTTTAAAGAAAAGAGACCTCATATTTCAGAGGTCTCTCTCAAGTGTATATTAAATATCTCTCAATTAATTATGAAAGAAAATTAAATTATATGAATTAAAGTTGACCAGGAGGAGTAGGAACTTCCTTCCACTCTTCAACTTCTTCTTCTGGAACTCTAACAGCCATTTTAAAGTTTTTATTATCTTTTGTTAAAGACATTCCTTCATCAGCTTTTAACATAATACTACGAGTGTAATAAATGTCTTCTAAATGAATAGGAGTCGTAAGTACGCCATTAGTTCCTAAGTAAGTGTAATAAACTGTCTTAGTCATTTCTTTACCTCCTATTTATTATGTCATTGGTGTAACAACAAGTCCACCAGTATTGAAACAAGTGTTGACAAAACCGGCATTGTCTGGCCCGTACATAACTGCGCTTTGGATCTTTCTCCAAGTATTGCTTTGTGAAGGACCTGCCCAGTTAGTTGCTACTGAACTCAAAGAGTTCTTATTTTCGCTATTTCCAACTTGTAATATATTAACATTACCGCAAGTTAAACTGGAGAAAGCCATAGTATCAATTGATTTTACTGTAGATGGAATATATAATAAATCATAAGTTACATTCGCGAAACATTCTTGGAACGCTTTACTATAAATTTCTTCTAATCCTTCATTTAGCATTACTGGTTGTAATTTAGTACAGCCTTGGAAAGCACTACGGCCTACAGTACGTAAACTAGCCGGCCATTCAAAATACTGTAAATTAGAACAATTATAACAGCAATTTGTTTCGAGATTTAATACTTGCGGCTCGCCATCCCAATAAATATGAGTTAAGCTATCATATGTGCCAACATCTAATGCTGCAAATATATAACCATTATCTGCTTGCACAGGTAATGTTACTTTTCCTTCGACTGTAGCAAATGTTCTTAAATTCAATTTATAAGCGTATCTTGGCGATTCAGCAGATCCAATATTATACTCAGTATCAGAAATACAAAGACTCGGCCAGATAACATTTTCTTTAATTCCAGCAGGAACAAATGTTGCATAAAATGTTCTATCAATATTCTAAGACATAACAGTGGTAGGATCTACAAGTTTTGCATCTTTTTCTGCTCTAACAATAGTCTTATCTTGGTCAAGCGTCCAACCTAAGAACTTATAAGTCTAATCATCGCCTAACTCGCTATCATCAATAGCTGGCCAGATACGTGGCATAGAAGTCATATAAGAACCATAATTAACTTTATATTGCTGAATTAAATCACCATCAGGTCTACAGAAATTGAAGTTATAAGCCGTAATAGCAAATACTGCATAAAATACAAATGTATCTTTATTATTTGCGAAAGTAAAGCTATTTAACCAGCTTAAATCATCTTTACTATAAATAGTATGGTTCGCGATTAACGAAGAAATATTATCCGTATTAACAATTACGTATGCGGGGTTTTCTGTCCAACCAATAAAGTCATAATTTTGTTTAGCTGGAATTACAGAAGTGATTGTCGGATGTACATTTTCGCCTTTAGAATATCTTATAACATCTAATTCATTATCTTTACCGCTGTCTAATCTTTGGACATATTTCGCAACATAGGCATTATCAACATATTTAGCTCTAATCCTTAAATCGGGCCATAAGTCACCATAAGTTTTATTAATACCATTTGGAGATTTACTAATCATAGCTTCATCAATAAGATGTTCACTATCATTATCAATATAAAAATCACCAGTTAAAGCGGGAACAGTTTTTTGGCTGCTGCCGGAAGTATTAGTAAATTGTTGACCAGAAGCAGAAATTGAATTATTTAAAAATTCATCTCTGAATGTTTTTAATAAACTCAAATCAGTAATAGTAGAAGCTGCGGCCTCTGAATCAAAAGTATAAATCTTTTCATTCAGAGTTAAAGTCTCCCATTCTGATTCATCAGTGCCATCATAAGGAACATAAGTACTATGATCTGTTAATAAATAATAATCTGTGCTGCCATCTTGAATTTCTCCATAAGGAACAACAGTATAAGGAGTCCAAGCTAATCCTGTTAAATTAGCTTTTAAAACGTTATTAGTAGAAGCGCCTTTCTTCAAACGAACAAGGTTGTCAATTAATTTATACGATTCATATTTTAATTTTCCACCTTGGATAGTAACATTTGTTAATGCACTACCTTTGCCATTATCTCGTGGGAAGACTGCATTAGTAACTCCTTCGAAGTATAAGCCGCGATAAGAATCCGCGGGGCGAGGGGTCCATGTCCATGTAGAAGCATCCCAGTCACCAATTACAGGTGGTTCAGGACCTGTTAAAAGTCTTGTTAAATCTGTAGCTTCGATTAAAGCTAAAGATGAAACTGTATTTGGTAAATGTACTGTATGAAGTGGAGCACCATTAGCGAAGGTAACAGAAGTAATAGGTGTATTTAACGCACGGAACTCTTCCAACTTAGAAGAAGCAGCTAAATCGATTGTTGCGTTTAATGCAGTTAATCCAGTAAGAATAACTCGTTTTAATAATGGTTTATGCTTACTTTCTTCTGGTTTTTCATAGTTAATATCAGCCAATCTGTCTTGAAGTTCAAACTTACTTGGCACAATTAAGCTATTATAGTATCCTGGTAAATCACTACCTAATTTTAAATCCAACAGACGTAAACCAGATTTTAAGAAGAATTCGTCAATATAAGATACACTTAAATCACCCATGGAACTTAAATAGTTCATACCAGGGATATAGCACAACTGGCTATTAGGTGAGTTCTTAGCGTTGATATAGCTCGAGAACTTATCACTTGGAACAGGTGTCCAAACGCCATCTTGTTCAGCAGCAGTATCATTATATTTTACATTCGCACCTGGTTGTTCATCAGTATAATAGAATACGTATTGTTTTAAGAATGGTTTTAACTTATAACCAGGGATAGAATCATAGCCGGGAACGATCGCATCAAATCCAGCTCCAATAGCGGGATAAGGTTTAGACACGGCATTGACCGCAGCTAACTGAGGATCGGCATCGATTTGTTCTTGTGGCAAATCAAAGTATTTATCAGAAGTTTCAGAATATCTATTACCAGATACACGCATCTGAGTAGAAGAGCCTTTAACCTGTTCAATCTGATAATCACCAGCAATCCACCAAGAATCAATATAATTCAATCTATTTCTTAATAACAATTCAGTATTTAAAATTTTATCACCTTGGCAACAATAAGCGAATGAAGGAGCACCTTCTTTAACAAGGGTACCAGTAGTATCATAGTAGCCAATGTTAGAAGCTCTTGTTGTTGCGAAGTATTTATAATATTCATCAAGACCAATCGCAATAACAGGTCTTAATCCTCTCATAGCATAGGAGTTAAATGTATTACCATCATAAGAATAAGCACCACTAATATTAGCGTATGTTAAACTCTTGGTAATTTTTCTTGTGGCTTCATCAACTGATAATCCACGAAGGATTCTGTATGTATTAACGATATCTTCATAGAAAATTTCATAAAGATTTGTCCATAATACAGAGCCAGGAGTAGAGAATAAACCATCTTTTGTAACATCGGCATCATAATCCCACAGATACGCACCAGAGTTATTTAAACCAAGCTGAGTATCAATATCATAGAAAATAGGATACCAAATATATTCTCCACCAGCTTCGTGCGGCCCCCATGTACTCATCATCATGTTTTTACCACGAGAGTCATAACATAAGAGTAATTCAGTTGTGATGAAGTATACACAACAATAATGCTTATCTAAATGTAAATCAAATTCATTACGGAATTTAGCTTTACGATAACCAACACTATCTTTGGTAAATGTTGTAGTGTAAACACCATCACTTACTCTGACAGAGGTAGCTCCATCAATACCATCATAATTCACTGATGTAGTGTAAGTCACCGAAGGAATGGTTTCTTTCTGGATAGATACATTACCAGTGGCAGGGTCTAAGATAGGTTGTCTAATAATAATAGGTTGCAAATTAGTTGGATCAACAGCAGTTGTATCTGTTGAATCAAGCCAATAGAACAATCTCTCTAAGTTGTAATATTTTTCACGAACATAATGGCTCTTCTCAGCATTAGTTGTGCCAATTTCCGCAATAATTGCCGCATCAGTAGTAGTACCATCGTATTTACCCTTTGCGCCAATAGCATCAAGTTGATCGCCATATTTACTATAACGATATTCGAAATGCTGCATCATTTCAAGACGATCGTCATAACCATCTTGTAAAGTACCAAATCCAGTTTCTCTTGCTTCTGCGGTCGGGAATTTCCAAGAACACCAAGTACCTTGGTTATCAGATAACTCCCAAGATTCAGCAATATCTTTAATAGATTTATTTGTTGCAGGATTCTTTGTTTTTTCTTCAAAGCCAAAATATTCATTAGAACCTTTATCTAAGTTCATATTGTAACGGCCAATATATTCAAATTTTTGGCCAGATTCAGTAATATTTTGATCTGTATTTTCATATTCATGGAATACTAACAGCGGGAATCCATAAACAGAAGTTCTCATTGTACCAGCGCTAATACCCTGATCTTCCAGAGGATGCTTCATATATAATGGATGCTCTTGGTTGCCCATTAAGTTAGCGAAACCAGTATTATAAGAACCAGAAGATTCCATGTAGTCAATCTTCCAAGTAAATTTATTAGTGCCAAGCACTTCATTATCCATATGGAAATTAGTCGCAAGCACATCATATCTACTCTTTAAATCAGCTTCAACCGCGGATACTGCTGCGTTGTATTCTGCGACTCGTGCGGCATAAGCTTCATCTGATTCGCCTTCTCCTTGGTCAGCAATCTTAGGCACTAAAATGTCAATATCACAAATTGAAGGATCAATGGCTCTATGTGTTGTTTTATCAAAATACCATTTTTTAGTCATTGACTGCCCAGCTAATGGGCCATGAGTAAATTCCCATTTTTTAGCTTTCTTGTGTTTCAATTTATAATTACGACGTGGATAACCTTGAGAAGAGGTTCCTTGAACATCAATTTCTACACCAGTAGAAATATATGATGGACAGTGAGTGTAATAATACCACTCAGTAATTTCTCCCCTATCTAAGGCCGCATCCAATGGAGTATCAACAAATTTGACATCCACTTTACGTTTATCGCCTTTGTAATAAGGAAGAGTTTCACGACCTTGATCATCATTCTTGGTAATTTTCCAAGTCGCATAAGGCATTGTAACATCGTTTGGATGATTAGCATTATAATCTACTAATAAATCATAACTTAATGCATAGTCATTAATAGCCAATGTTAATTGGTTTTGGTCATACTTTGCAATATCATGTAAATCAGATAAGTAGTTATGAATAACTTGCGGCATTGTTAATCCAGTTTCATATAAACGAACTCGATATAAATCAAAATCGCAATATGTTGAATTAAATACTAAGTTACTGTCAATAGTAAATGCCGGTGCCGCAGATGTTAATGGTGGTAATGTAGTAGCACCAGATAAGATACCATTTAAGTAAATATATACAAGGCTATCATCTGCGGAAACAACGAATGTTAAGTTGATTACTTCATCTTCTTTATAACGAACACTGACCAATTTTTCTGGAGATTGGAAGAATGATTCCTGAGTACCAATAACAAAACCTTCATTATTAGTATTTAACCATTTACAAATGACACCAGAAGTGATATTCGTCTCTTGGATAATCTTTTTATCGTTCATCCAAGGAGAACCATATGGGTCAATTAAAATTTCGTATTTAGGATTTCCATCTGGGATATTACTATTTAAACGATTAAGTTCTGTAATAGTTAAACCATCTTGTTCGCCTTTATGTTCATTTCCTTCTGGATCTCTATAGAAATAAGTAGGAATGTTGGTAACAAGAGTAGAATACTTTTGAACATTTTTTACTCTGAAACGGAATTCAAAGCTATAATTTTCACGAGCTGCTCTATTAAGAGTAATTGCAGACATAGGAATCGTTAATTCTGCGCCATTGGCAATAGATAAGTATGCGCCATTCTTATAATCAGCAGAATCGGGAGCAGGAGAAACCCAACCATTGTTTGCCCAGTTAAAGTTTCTTAAAATAGCTTCGGTAGTTTGAGTATCAGTAACACTCGTCCAATCATTTCGGGTAGATAATAATTCAGAAGAAGAACGTCCAGCAGAACTATAATTTAATTTTAAACTAAATTCATCAACTAATCCTAAATTACGAGAACCTTCAGTGGTTACATAAATGTCAATATTCTTAAAAGCTAATCCATTTTGAATGGATAAATGGTTCATACCTACTTCATAAATAGCAGAAATATCCCAATATTCCCAACCAGAAGCGTTATAAGCAACTTCCAACTCAGAAATTTGAACGCCATCTTTGAAAAGTAATACAGAAGATTTTCTCTGATTTTGAACATCATCAGGATTATAAACCATAAATGGGATTGACGCATTCTCATAGTTAATAACTGTAGAATCATAACTACCAAGCCAAATAACTGGCATAGTTTCTAAGGGATCAACCCATGCAGCTTCAAACGAAATTCTATCGGACTCAAACAACACTTGATTGATTTCAGAACTAATACCAATCTCAATTTTATGAATGCCGTGAGACAGATGAGGAATTGTAACTGAACAAGATTTTCCATCTTCTGCGGCACTGATTGGTCTTCCCAGAGAGCTATCTTCAATTCCATCAATGTATACATGAGATTGCTCAGAAATTGTAGCACTACCAGAAGGAATAAAGTTTAATTTTAATCTATATGTTCCACCTGTGTTAATTGCTGGGATATATTCATCTTTATTAGCTTTCTTAATTCCCATTTCAATAACTTTAATAGGAGAAAACTTTGTTATAAGTTTTTTGCCAGTTTCGTTAGAAATAATAGTAATAGTAATTTCAATATTACTACTAATTGGAAAATCTTTTGCATTACAAGTATAAGAATCTCCACTGCGAAGTCTAACACCAGTTTGCTCTGCAATAATATTGCCATTCGTTAAATCTTTTGCAACATAAGAAAGTGAAATAATTTCACTTATATCAGAAGTAGGAATAAAAGTAATAACACTTTCTTGACCATAGATATAAGTTCCACCAAGATAGTCAACATTCTCAGCAGCCAACTTAAGGTTTTCAGCGATGCCACCACCGCCTCCTCCACTACCGCCACCGCTTACTGCAATTAAATTTAAAGTAAGCATATTATCTTGCGATAAACTATTATTAGTCACTTTAAAGAAACGACCATCACCATTAATTACCAAAGCTCCATTATCAGGAATAGTGTCTCCATCAATCGCAGATAATTTTATATAGTAAATGCCACTCTTTGAACCATCTTCAAGCTCTGGCCCTTCTACTAAGGTTCCAAGTTCTTCATCGCCATTGCTCCAAAAAATACTGGTAGAACCTCCACCGCCAGAACCGCCGCTTCCACCGATTTGAGAAAAAGAACCATTAGCATAAATAAAAATCTTCTTTGTATCAGAAGCTACATAAATATCGCCTTCATTTTTATTTACAGCACTTATAATCTAAGCTTCTGTCCCGTATATCGGAGTAAACAGAGTCTCATTATCTTTCATGCGGTATCTCCTTTCTATCTTATTTTATATACAAAAAAATGGGAAGAGAAATGATTCTCTTCCCATTTTTCACTTCTCTAATTAGAGTAAAAAACATTCATATCGAATTATTTAAAATTGTCCTTTGATTATTACATTGAACCCCAAACAAGATTGATTCTAACTTCATTAGTATTACTAACTTGGCTGATTTGTAAACTATCATTCTAAGTACTAAAAGCAACACTTGCCGTAGGTATGCCAACAGAAACATTGGCGCCATCATTAATAACCCATGCATCACTAACCGTAACTTTTTTATTTGGAGTATTTTCAGTAACAGAAGTAGTACGGCTACTGAAATCCCAATTACCATTATCGGCAAGATTAATGGTTCTTGCAGTGATTGTATCAATATGGCCTTGAGCATCAAAAGTATAATCATTAACGATAAAACTATTTGCGGTGTTATCAGCAACATCAATATCATCATGAGTAGGAGTACCATTTGTTGGAGTTTTATCAGCATGCTTAATTACAACAGTTTGATTAGCAGTATTATCATTTAAAGCTGAATCAATTGCTAAAGCAGTACCAGTTTTAACACGTAAAGAAGCTACATCCAAGCTATCTGTGACATTGCGTAAAATAACTCCAGCACCATCAGTAGCATCATTCTTAGCTTGGAATGTATACTGAGTATTTTGATCATTAGTAGCTTGAATAATATCAAAATGTAAAGTGCTAGGATTAATTGTGCCAATCAACGCAGCATTACTGGTTACTTCATTAGGATCTGGAGTAACGCCAGAAGGAACTTGACCAGTAACATATTTATATTCAGTACCATTTGCAATCAGGATTGCATTTTGGTTAGCTTTTGTAGTAGTATTAGTACCAGTCTGAATATTCTTACCATCTGCTGGTTGAATCTTAAAAGTATCACCAATTTGAACGGTAATTGGGAAATTAGCAGGATCAACTGTGCCAGGAATAGCTACAGTAGCATTAGCATCATTACCAATAGTACCGATATAACGCATAGAATCAAGAGCCTGCATTCTATGGTCAATTTCTTCTTTACTATAAACAGGTAATGTGGCTTTACCATTATCAAATTTTACAGAAGCAGTACCGTCTGCGCCATAAGCAATTTCTGGGTCTAAATGACCAGTTGCACTAGTTCCTTCACTCTCAGCAACAGTAATATCAAAACCTGTTGTATGAGTATCGCCAGTTGTATTTTCATTTATTGTAACAGCACTAATAGAGTTAATAGTATCTTCTGCGCTAATTTGAATATTACCATTCGCAGCTGCAAGAGAAACATTATCTCCAGCTTTTAAAGTAACAGAGGTATCATTTGCAGTAGCGTTAGAATTTAAATTAATTATAGCGGTTTTGCTATCAGAAACACTATTACTTAAAGAATACTGATCACCAGTAACAGTAACAGTAGTAGCATCTCCACTACCGGTGACAGCAACACCAACGCCATTGGCACCAGTAATTGTCATCTTGCCAGATTTTGCAGAACTATATGTGTCAGTAAATTCATCATAAGTTTGGACAGAAAGAGTTACTTCACCAGCGTTAGTACCTGCGCCAAAAGCAACACTTGAAACATCATGATCGGTATTACTATTGATTTGAACCCAATCTGTTCCATTGTATGTGCATAAAATATTCTTTGTAGAAACATAATAAAACTCACCAGGAATCGCATTTGCTTTTGCTGGTAACGTAGAATGCCCTTGTGTCCATCCTTGATCAGGGTCGTTAGTAAGATATTCAACAGTTCTTACGCCTTCGTTAACAGGAGATAAAGAGCTATCCTCATTACCAACATATAAACGGTGAGTATCTCTTGCTAAATAGAAAGTACCATGTTGAGCACCAGAACCAGCCAGTAAGACGGCATCAATCTGGGCCTAAGTACCAACTTTAAATCCAACTAAAGATCCAGACATGACCTGTGGAAGTTCATTAGCCATTGTTCATTCCTCCTTTTTTATTAGCCTTCATTAATTAAGTTTTGCCATCTTAATCGTTGATCCATTTGGTCAAGCTTCGTTTCAGCTGTACCCATACGAGTTGTAAGACCGGCAACATCATTATTTAATGTATTTGTAATTGTTTGTAGACTAGAGATATTAGTATTTGCAGTTTGTAAGCCTGTCTCCAAAGTTCCTACTCTAGTCACTAATCCAGGAACTTCTGGGGTAATAATTTCACCTGTTTGGTCATCAACCTCCGCGGACATACCATTAACGGTAGATTTTAACTGAGCAACATCATCTTGTAATTCAGCTAAATCTAAGGCATCTTCATGGTTTGAAATCCAATCTGCAATTTCTTTTAATGTATCAAAACTACCAGGAGCTTGAGCTACAACCTTTGCAACTTCTTCTTCGGCTATTTCTCTAATTGTAATATTACCAGTATCAGTCCCTCTTAAATTAAGAACATCAGTTGTAACTGCATTAACAGTTCCAGTTAATGTATTTACAACCGCTTCAAGAGCTGCTGTCGGATTTGCCCAAGTTGCGTCTCCTCGCAAGTATAAACCTTGCTCTCCAGCTTGCGGCGCAGGCACATAACCTGCGGAACCGTCAGTAGTTGCTGTCGCACCTACCATTTCTGCGATAGTTAAATCAAAAGTTTCAGATAAGGTTTTAGGTATCCATTTCTTTTGAACATTATCGTAGACTAATAACGAATTAGATGCTATCCCACCTTCAATTAAAACGTCTTGCAAATCGCTTAACGTCATTGAAGAAGAGACAGATCCACTAATTAACTTATTTCCTAAATATAGTTTCCCGCTTGCCGCGTTATCTTCGGAAATAAAATACAAAGTATCATCATCTTTATTAATTGCCGCATAAGCCGCTGGAGTTCCCCGTAAGAATTTTACATATCCTGAATATTGTGTAGTATATGCCAAAATATTTCCCTCCTTTACTAGGTATCTCCTATTAAAATATAAAAAATATTTTATACAAATTAAAAAGACCTGTCCTTCTTAGGGCAGGTCTTTATAGTTTAAAATTATTAAGGTTCTGGCTCAGGCTCTGGTTCAACAGGAGTCGTATGATATGCTTCAAGTGTCTCAATTCTACCTTCTAAGGTAGATATTTCGTATTCTAATTGCACTTTATTTTGTTCTAACTCTCTAATTCTACCAAATAATTGAGAATAAGTAACTTGTACTTCGCTTGTCTCCCCAGAAATCTCATCAGTAACTTGATAGCTACCCGCAGTAGTAGATGCTGTTAATGCTCCTATTGGAGAATATAACAAATCTGCAGCTGCCTAAGTAAATGCATTTGATTGTGTGACATAAGTACTCGCGGCATCGGTCTATGTAAGGTAAGTACTCGCGGCAACCGTTGAATCTAATTTACTTGCAAGGATAGCTGGCAGATCAGTGCTATTAGCCGTATCAACAACTTGACTTAACTCAATATCTGGGATATCGCCCGCAGTTAATGTTTTAAGAGTAGCAGTAACAATACCATCTGCTTCATCAATACTACCAATAACTTCACCAGTTCCAGCAGTGACAGCACTTAACATATCTAATGCAGCAATAGCATCACTAATTGCTCCATTTCGAGCAGTTACTTCGTTGCCATCGGCCAGCGAGCGGGCGTCTGCTTCGTCTTTCAAACCTTTTTCGAGCTTGGAAATTGCAGACCCAAGTGAATCACTTGCAGAAATTATCGGTGAAGAAATTGAAACATCTGATGTATAATCTGTTAAAAGAATAGAACTCAAATTAGCTTTAGTCTCAGTAAATGCTCCAGTAGAACCAACTAAACTTAATCCAGTCACAACATTACCAGAGCCATTTGTTAAACTTGGCAATGGAATTGTTACAGTTGTAGTGCTATGATTATATAAATGTCCTTTTGTATCAAAAACAAAAGTAGGAATATTAAAGTTCGCTCCAAAAGCAGGAGTCTATGCCCCAACGTTAATTTCTGTTGCGTTTGCGCCATCATCATGGGCGGCCGAATGGGAGAAATTCATATTTCTGCCGCTTGGATGAGTTATTTCTATCCATGAGTCTGGATAAAAATGAACAGTATCTTCAGTACCTCTGGCCGCAATTATATCAAAACTACTACTTCCTTCTGAGCCTGGTAAAGCAATTTCTTTAAAGCCCCTTGGCATTAACCAATTAGTTCTTACACGGCTTGTAATATGCCCAGCTTCATCAAAATTAATAGTATCAACTGGAAATCTTATTTGTTCAGGACCAGAAATTAAAGCGCCTTGCTAAGCCATTGATATATTATCGGGAATTGCTGGAACTGTTGTATCACTAATAGTTGAAACTATATGACCAATTTCCAACATATTTTCAGTAGCTGGGCTCGCAGTTGGGTCGCCATCAGTGGCCGCAACCTTAATCCATTTATTATAGCCTTTAATAATAACATCATCTTGAGTATTATCTGCGGTAATAGTAGCAGTATTTGCGGTTAAATTTGTTACTATATTGCTATCATTATCTGCGGTAATTGTTTTATAACCGTATGGCAAAGTTACTGTTTCTGTATTTTTACCAATTACATGACCTTTTACATCAACTAAAGGAGTATCTAATTCAATAGTATCGCCATTGCCATTTACATCACTATTGCTTGTAGTATTTAATACAGTATGAGCTTCATGATGTTGAATATTTAATCCTGCATGATTAATAGTAGAATCAACTTCAACATCAATCCAATTATCAGTAGTAATAGGTCCACTTTCTAATTGCCCATAATTATTAATTAAGCCTACTTCTTTTGGAGTAAAGTCTTTAAATAAATTTAATGTATCATGTAAAGTATTTAACATACCTTGAACAGTTGACTAATCACGAGTATTTCTATCACCGCTCTCCAAGGTTTGTTGAATTTTTAATAACGCACCATGGATTGTATTAACACCTCTTGCAAATTCAGGCATTTCTACTAATTCCCAATTATCTTCTTTAAGTCCTAAAGAAATAGTATTAGGAATAATTGCAATATTATTGTTCCATTCAGCGCCTTGAGGAATAACGTCAGCTTCATCGTGAGAAACATAATAATCGTTTCCTCTCTTGTAATACTGCTCATTAGGTATTGGTTCTGTTTCTACTGCTAAAATATATTCGCCATTAACCAAACGATAGTATTTCATCGGCTCATAGAAAATAACACTGCTACTAAGAGCTTCTTTGTGAACAAGATCAACATCTACATAGCCTAAAATAATTTGTTCTTCTTTAATCCAACCATTTTCAGTATAAATATCTACTTGCGCGGTAGCATTAAGATTAACACCTTTTGCCTATAATTCTTTTTCAACTATCGGCTTTAAGCCAGAAGAAGTTGTATCAAAAATTAAATTCCAACCATTAACATCATTAGGTACACGTAAATAATAATGTCCTCCAATATAGAAGTTAGCTTGTTTCTATAAAGCATATTCCCTTGCTCTTGGAATTAAGCTTCCATTCGGAAAACGACCATCAGCTACTTGCAATGGACTTGGGGTCATCGGAGGAGTCTCTAATTGTTCATCACCATATTTTCTTGCGATATTAATTAAGTCATAAGCATTATTCATTGCAACATTACCACTTGGGTCATTCCATTTATAGAAGCAATAAATGTTCTTTAAATTTTCTTGCTGCAATTCATCATAGCTAATTGTATATCTATTTAATAATCTATACCAATAACTTTCTCTATTATTAGGGTCATACTCTTTTACCCAAAAAGCATTATCCGTCCATTTGATGAAAGTATTAGGATCAATAGAATGCTCTAAATCAATTTCTTTCGTTTTAGGAACTTTAACTAAACGCTCATTACGAATGAAATAATCGCTTTCTCCTTCTGCCGCATCTGGAATATATTCACCATCAACCCTATAATAAAGTACTCCGTTATTGGTTTCTCTTACACTGCCAGGATAACCGTCAGGAGGATCCTTAGGATCTCCTTCTTCTACTGGCTCAATAACGCGTCTCCAATAAGCACCAGGCAAATAACTTGTTTCTTCAATCCGATTCGGACTACGTCTAAATTCAATTTGAATCTAATATGAATATTGTTCAGTACCTTCTTCAGTATCTTTAACCATATAGTGAGGTTTATTAGCAACAGGAATTGGATTCGGGTCTAATTCATAAATACCAGGTTCTGATTCATAATAATACATATTAGGAACGTATAATCGAGTTACATTATCATTTGCATAAACAATTGGTTGAACCTTAGACTCATCTATTCTATAATAAACTTGCCCAAATTGTGGGCTATCTTCTAAAGCAATCTAAAAAGCTAAACTGCTGTTTTGCTCAACTTGTTTATAAAATTGTCCTCTGGCGTAAGCAACTAAATTTTCTTCCAATCCTATAAGAGAACTGGAGATTTTAGTATAATATGTGCGGTCAGAAATATATTTAGTATCTTGAACGTAATCTTTCTAACTTAATACATTTGCGGCCTGCCCGATATAATCTTCATACCAGTAGGAATTTGGATTAAATGCAGTTAAAGAAATCGGTGAATATGTATTTGCATCTGCTAACGAACGAGTATAATAAGTAGCATTACTATCATAAGCAGTAGCTTTTACTTTTTCACCATTGTCATCAATAAAATATAATGTAGGGTCAAAAGTTTCTGAAGTTACTTCTGCCACATTATATGTATACATATTATCAGGCTCAGTATAAGTATAATTTTTCTTTTTACGATAATACCGCTTAGTAGTTTTATCAAAATAAATTCTATCTGTGCTCATAGAACTTAAATTTGCTGGGTCTGTTAATCCTTCGTGCGTATCAGCAGTAATAATCATACCCATTAAATCATGGATAGAGTTAATAGCTCCGGCAACAGTTTCCACTTCAGCTGGATTATAACCATCAGTGGCCGCCGCATCTCCTACTAAGCGCAAACCTTGTCTTAATAACTAGCCTCGAGCATCTTCCCAAGTAATATCTAAATTTCTTCGTCCGCTCTCTCGAATAACATCAATGCCGCGTCCACCATAAAGAATATCCCATACTCTCGCAATCGTATCTCCAATAGAAGGAAGCATTATTGACAATTCAATAGTATCATCTTGAATTTCTGGTTGCATGCCATGATTATGTGAATTATAAGAATAACCGCTGCGGCCAGTATGTGCGAAAGTAATTCCATCCGTGACATCACCTTCTGTTAAATTACCGTTAGCATCATTTTCTCCCCAGCCTAAGTATTTCTTATCATCGCTATAAGCAATTTTTTCCATATCGAAGCCTGCTTTATTATAATAAATAGCTCCATCTACGGAATTTGCTTCGCTTGGTTTATTAAGTCCCCAACTACCAATCGATGACCCTTTACTCATATACGTAGTAGTCATCGCGTCGTTTAATGGGTCATAAGCTGTCTTTTCCCAAATTACTTTTTCATCAGAAGGATAAACTTTTTCATTAGAACTATTGCTTATAGTTTCATATGTGCTCTGTCCCTAATCATTTAATTTAGGGATGCCAAAAGGACTGTTAGCTTTGACTCTAATACCCCAAGCTTGCGGCATATGTAATCTATAAAAAACATTAGTGCTGTCTGGATCGAAATGTAATGGGATAGGGAACATTTCAGGTCTATCAGTGGTAATATCAAATGATGGCACAACACTATTTAATTCTGCTACCATTACATAACCATTGGCAGTTTTTTGCCAAGCGGTAGAATCATATCCTCTTGCTACGCCGTATGTAAGTTTATCAGAGTTAAAGTTAATTCCGTAAGGAGTATCCTCTACTCCGATCGGATTTAAAATTAAATTACCATCCCCATCTGTGGCGCCAGTAATTTGCCAATATTCATCATGCCAAGTATCTGGAGTAATATGATTATAAATAATTCCTTCATTAATAGACATGCCTGGGACTCGAACATAATCTTTCCCAACAACCTATTCCATAGAAGAATTAAGACGATTTTCTATATGACCTTGGATTACAGTTTCTTCATGAGTTTCTTCATCAATCTCAGTATGTTGATCAACCCATGTTAATCCAAAAACAACGACTCCATTATCATCAGCTTTATGAGCATCTAAAATCTTATTATATTGTAAAACATCATAATCAACTAATACATAACGGCCTACCATAACGCCATCGCTATTAGCCGAATTATCCATCTGCAAACGACTTGAATATACTTTATCAAAAGAGAACTAAGTTTTTGACGTATTTGTTATGTTACCATAAAAGCCCATATTTAGCCCTCCTCTCCATCATCATATAATATATCGACAATTAAAAATGCACTAGGATTTGACGCAATTGTTTGCAATGAACTCCAATCAAATGATAAAGCAGAAATTTCTGTGGCATTATTTAAATCTAACTCATAAATGCCAGTAGACCCTATAATAACAGGTTCAATCCCTTCATTTAAATAGAATTTCGTTCCTGGCAAAGCCTAAACACCTAATTGCGTAATGGGGGTTGTTGCTTGAAATATTTGACCGTTTGAAAATGATTTCATATCGGCTCCAGTGGGCTAATTCTTTGTATCGTTGCTTGCATAAAATCTATATTGCTTAATTTTATTAGCCAATTTCTCCTTAACCTCCTTAATACAATCTTTCTAATGCTTTTGTAGCTGAAATAGACATTGTCCCATTGTTAGACAAAGGAATACTCAATCTGTCAATTAAATATTCTCCTTCAATACCACTATTTTCATCATGAACAAAAATACGAGTATTGGGTTCTAAATAGTAAACAGGGATTGTATTCATTGTAATACTTTCAGTGCAACAAGCATAGTTGTATAAAAATGTATCTAATTTATCAATCGCGGATTTACCCTATCTACTTACGCTAAATAAATCATCTAAGTATTCGGGTAGCCGCACGAACTCATAACCAGGACGTTGTTCTTCTTCTTGCCTAATTCGCTCATCTGTCATTGAAGCATCAGTAAAGATTACGTCCGGAATATCTCTAAAATAAATAGCTTTAACGTCATTATCATTTTCTGCTTTTGGCCTATCTCCAATATACTTAACAGAGTAACGATCCAACTCAGAATTATTTTCTAAGAAATCAAACCAGAAATTTAAGCCTGCGGGATTTTCAGTAATTTGTTTTGACCAGAAGGTAGTAGAATCAAACTCATCATCAATCTTTTTATAATAGAATTCGATTGTATCATCATACGATGTAGCTTTAACAATATACCAATAGAAAGTAGGATTGTTAAAATTACCATTACTGTCAAAGATATAATTCTCGCCTTGCCCGTCGGTAGCTTGGGTATGTGCGGCCCGCACCTTCCTTGTTACTTCAACAAATTGTCCCAAATAATTCTTATAAAAATACTATTTATTAGCATCAAAAATAGAAGTATCTTCATTCTATTCGTAATAGTAATATTCACCTCTGCTAAAAGATTGCTCAGTCACAAAAGCAACTTGATAAGAACCTGTATAATCAGGATTATACAATGTGCGCCAAAAGCCTTCTAAATCAATATAATAAGGTTCATAGCCTGTATATCCTTTTGGATAATAAGATAAGTCGCCATCTTTTTTATTATTTTCAGCAATTCGCACATGGAAATCTTCATCGTGGTTATGCTTACGATAATCAATAGCCATTTGATAAATTAGTTCTCTCCAATCAAAAGCATTTGTATTATTATCAAATTCTTCTTTAGCTTCTTGTAAAGCTAAAATTTCAGCATCTAATGTTCCATCATCAATAATCTCATAGTAATTTTCATCGACTATGGTCACTACACCTGGCGGAATTACTGGGTCAAAAATAAAACTCTAAAAATCATAATTTTGATTTAATTCCATAAATTCAGGATAAGTATGATAACAACCCGATGCTCCATGCATACGCCAACTCCATGATGAGCTATATATCCAAGCACCATCTCGGGGAGTTCCCCTTGCCTCATGATAACCAGCTGCTCCAGTATAAGGCTCATGAGTACTTCTATATGTATCAAAAATTAATTGATTAGAAAAATGTTGAAGTCCAGCTACAGGGAAAATTATATCGCCCTGAAAAGCTCTGTTTTTATAATCCATTAACTAACGTGCTGGGTATTCGCCAGTCAATAATTTATAATACTCTGCCCAGTTTAATAAATCCCACCAATCGCTACTGCCATCGGAGTTTTGTAAATATGCCGGAACAGCCTATTTTCTAAATATATTATCCCCTGTTGGAACATATTGCTATTTTTTATGTTTTCGCTCTTCAGCTTGTCTAATCTATAAATCATACCAATCAAGAATTTCTTGTTTTCCTTCTTCGCTAATATATTCAATTCCATCAAAACTCTTATAATATTTGGGCTTTACATCAATAGCATAGCGTAAATGAATAGGAATATCAGTTCCGCTTATACCTTTCCGCACACCCCAAATAGAATAATCATTTCTTAAATTTAATAAGTTTGGCTAATTAGCAAACGAAGTTACTAACATATCATCTGTAAATGAATAAGTCCAACGGTCATGTCCAGCAGTATTATCAACATAATTATCTGTTTCAACCACTTCATACATCAATCCTTGGCTTGTCCATTTGTTCCAAGATTCTTCTTCATAAGTATAATAATCATGCATTATCTTACCGTCTAAATAAGCATAAGATTTTAAATCACTATACCCTTCATTAGCGCCAACTGATAAATAATTAACATTACGTTTTTTAATGATATTATTCCAAGATACTTCATAATAAACTGGCTTTCTCTAAAAAACAAATTGTCCATCAAGATTATAAAAGTATTCATAATTACCAAGCATGTTTACTAATTTGTCTAACATAGAGGTAACAGATTCACCAACATTAGAAATTAAATCTCCGGGGTATACTAAATCAGTTAATCTATATCCAATAGTTTCTCCATACTCTACTTTTAATAAAGAAAACTCATTATTCTTAATAGAACCATCATCATTAGTCACTTGGATATAACTATTATCAGTGTCTTTTACCCAAAAACGAGTATACGTCTATTCAAAATCTTTAAATGCGGTAACTCTTGGATCACCTTTTACATCAGCGTATGTAGTTATAGATGGGTCTAATTCCCATTCACCATCATTGTTTAACTTCAATGCTTTTAAACTCTAATCAAACTATTCATTATCGTCTTCTGGAATAAAAAACTAAACAATCATATCTTTATCAATATTAAATAATAAATACATTGTTTTATCACCGCGATACTCCAGAAGCTCTAAAGCTAAATCATCTAAATCATTAACGATAATATTCCAAAATGGTTCTCTCGCATGTTCATGCACAGCTTCTGTAATAATATTTTTAATCAAATATTTTTCAATTACCTTAGAACCATCATCTTGAATATTTTCAATAGTACCGAAATCCCAGGAGAGAGGAGTTATAACGCCTCCAATTTCTCCATTTAATAAACACATCTTATCTTTTCCTTGTAAAGAAATCGTATAAGAATTTACTTGCTATGAGGTACTAAAACTCGTAATTAGATATGTTCCCATCTTAAACCAAATAATATCTGGATATTTTGGTTCAATATCATTTTGTACGCCAATATAAAACTAAAACTTCGTATTCAATCCCCAATAATATTCATGAATATTTAATTCATTTGCTACTAATGAAACAGAGCAAGTGCGGCGCAAGGCTGACTTCCCATCTACTGAGACATTACCTTGCGTCACACGACCTTGTATTTCCTCAATAGGATCTTCTTCAAAGGTGAGAGAAATAATTTTTGCATAAATAACTTTATTATGAACCAAATCTAACTCATGTAGAAAGTCTCTATCATTTAAATAGACCTAATCATCTAATAAAACATTATTCATAATTAATCCTCACCTCCTCCTAATTTATACTGCGCTAATGCCTTAGTCAATTCTCTAAGGAAATTATAATAATATCCATTCATCATTTCAAATTGCTGCGGATTAAACCCAGTTGTATTTTCATTAGGAACTCGATAATCACCTTCCAATGGCCCATCTTTAACATTTCGATATACTTTAACACTATTCTCCCAATTTTGTTTAGCCAAAATCACTGCGGCAGAAGTAGTTTCTTGACTATAAATTTTCTCCTAAACTGGATAACCAATTTCAATAATAACTCCATGGTTAGGCTCTAAAGTCTTAATCATTGAACAATCATATAATTTATAATCTTCAGTATCTGCGATATTAATATTTTCTGTACCATTGACAACAAAACTAAATAAATCTTTATCTTCTAAGAAGATTTCATGCTGTAAATTATTATTAACATTTCCATCATACAGCCTAGCCGCACCATCAATTACGAAATGCGTTAATGGAGCAAATTCATCAAATTCAGCATCAATATAATATCCACTGTTTTTCTTAATAATAAAATCAGCTCTTTCAGGACTATTTGGAGCAAAAGGTTTTACTTGTCCATATCTATCTATACCCATTTGTACTTCACGAATTTCATATAAATAAATATCTTCTAAAGTAGTCAAATCTAAAACCTAAGTGCAATCGCGATCAGCATAAAAAGTAATCCCAAGTTCTGCCGCATTACGTGTTTCTTCTAATGATTTTTCTAAATCTACTAACTTATAAGCAGTCTTTACTTCTCGCTTAAAAGCTCTTAAGAAATAGATATTTCCAACATCATATTTAGCATCATTAACACAATCAATAATATCTGTTAAATCTTTATAATAATGCCAAATTACAGTGTCGCCTATCCCTGCGGCATTATCAACAGTAACTCTATTCTCAGGGTCTAAGTTATACTTATTTGCAATATCATCTTCCGAAATAATATGAGTATCATACCAATCTCGTTTATAAGACCAGCTTTTGCCAATAAACTGACGGCATGGAACTTCAAAGTTATTTACTTTTTCCAAATCTCCAAAAGAACCAGTAGCAGCAACATCATAAGAATAAGTAAGAATACCAGGGACGTATATGATATCTTCTGAGCCACCATCAAGCGGAGGCATAGAATAAGGACGAGATTTTTCTCCACTCCAAAATTCAATTTTACTAATAGCGCCTACATTTTCCGCACGATAAGAACCAGTAGCACCAATCTAAATAACCTCTTGTGGGTTAGAAGGATTATTGACAAAAGTAATTCGTATTTTATCTCCAGGAATCATATCAACAACGAAAATAGAATCACAAGTTCTATTAATCAAAGTAATCCAATCTCCATCTTTTGCATTATTAATTGCGTCATTTAATTTAACTGATGCCCAATGCTTTTGAGTAGTCAATTCTTCTGTATTATCAATAATACCAAAAGTCTGAAGACCTTCATTAGTCATTTCTGCCATTTCATACGCGGAACAACTGAAAGTATGAAGCATGCGGCCCAGCTGGTCCATAGGTGACATACTAACGTTCATTAGCCGCACTAAGTAATTACCCTCAGTTGGGGTACGCAATAGTTTAATCTTGCCATCTGTAAGCCAATCGAGTACATCGTTTTTAAAATTGCGCTCTGCGGCAATGTTTCTACTTACGAGGTCGGTCTCTGGCCACTCAAGTGCGGCCCTGCCCGCAAACCCATATAAATTATCAGGATCCATCTATTCACTAATCAATCCAGATAACGCAAATTCTTTATAATTAACATTACCATTTCTTGTAATAAACGCATATTTACTTCCGATAGTATCTACTTTTCCTTCTGGAATATTCCTCTTATAAGTAGAAACTTTCGGATTGAAACGAATACATAGCTGACGTTGCCCGTCATATAAAAATGCATCTTCAAAATCTGCATAAATTTCATTGGAAAGAATTCGGTTAGAATACACACCATTTAAATTATATTGCTACAATGAATATTGATAAGTTTTACCTTGCTCAATAGTATAATCTACAAAAGACCAAGATCCATAGTAAATACTATGCAAATTAAATCTTTTTAATTCTTCCCAATTATACGCATCAGCAACATCTCTGCGTGTCAATAACAGCGTTCCAGAAATAACGTCTGTTGCTGATCTGCTAAATGATAATCTAACTAACCCATTATCAAAATCTAAATCAGCTTTTAAATCTACATCAATCTCGCTATTAACAGATTGTCTTTGAGTAATTTTATATCTTGGAGTCTTTAAACTTAAACCATTCGTTGTTGTGCATAAAAACTAAATAGTATAAGTTTCTCCTATTGGAAAATCACGAGAAATATAAAAGGTTTCAATAGCTTCATAAGATGTTCCATCATTATTTACATTATGAAGCTGTAATCCTGAATCTTCTATAATATTATCTTCACTATCTCGTAATATCCATCTATAATTATACAGTTTCTCAGTAGTATCAGCATTTTGTGTATTATAAACAGCTGTATATGAATAACGATGCTGATTTATTGACCCACTTGTTAATCCTGTAATTACCAATGAAGGTCTTGCTGTATATTTAACGACACCTACTGTCGAATAATGTCCAACATTTTTATCGTTATCTAAATAAGCTAACTATATTTTATAATATTGACCAACATTATAATTTTTAATATGACTTGATGGAATAGTAAAACTAATAGTATTACCAACCATTTCATCACTACTATCAAAGGTATGTGATAGAACTTCTTTTTGAATATTATTAATTGTTTTTATCTTTAAAGAAAAACCTCCAACCTCTGATCTTCCTACAGCTTTATTCATAGAAAAGGGGACCATAATGGTCCCCCCGCAGAAGGCTGGAATTATACCACTAATTGTGGGTGGATATAATTTAGCCATAATTTATTTACTCCTCTTCTTCCTCGTCATTAATCATGAACATGATTGCATTGACTTGTTCATTACTCAATTCAACAGCATCAAACCAATCAAGTTCAAGCATATTAACTTTAACTTCCTATTCTAATTCGAATAAATCATTAAGCTCTTTCTGAGCTTCTGCGATTTTATCGTCTTCAAAATGATAAGAAGTTCCATCTTCATTAAGAGTACCATATTTATTTAAAATCTCAGTACGAGATTGTTCAATTTCTCTCGCAAGAGATATAACTTTATTCATATTTTTCTGAAGATAAAATTTAATCTTTACTGGTAATGCAAGTTCTTCTTGCATATATTCAAGAAGTGCATTGCCAAGAGAATAAATTTCAGAATTTTTCATCATTTTTGTTTTAACCATTTTTTAAATCTCCTTTTTCTCAATTTATTATTACCAGCTATTATATGAAGTAATTTGCACAACTCCAATTCTATTGGTAGTTCCTGGAGCATATACATTATATTGGCCAGCATGCGCTACTCCATCAGGAATAGATATAGATGTAGTTGATACATCAAAATTATCTGATATGCTAGTTATAATACCATTTGTTGCAGTTAAAATAGTAAAAGCGCCATGCTTTAAAGATCCACTTGCTCCATCAGTTCCTGAAACGGTGTAACTTCCAGCCTCTACATACCCAGTACTACCAGCGTTAAAACCAGTTGCAGAAGTAAATGCTGACTAAGAATATACTGACCCATTAGATACACTTAAAGATCCTAAAACAGCATAATCTGCATTAATTTTTTCTGCTACTAAACTTTTAACTTTGCTATTAAAATCACCAATATTAGCTGCGTTTAAATTACTAACAGTAATATTATTAAAATTTAATGTTCCTCCAGAAATTGTACTTGCGCTAATAGATCCAGTAGTTATACTATTCGCATTAATATTTTTAATATTCGCACCATCAGCATAAAGAGTACCATCTGCTGCCACTCCGAATTTACTCCCAATAGCAAACCGTAAATTATTTGGAGTCTAATCAGTGTTTAACGTTCTGGTAAAATTTTTAGTTGATAAAGTGACATCTCCGCCGCTATTATGATTTCCCGCTGTACCAGAATAAATTTGCTAAGTAGTAATAATCCAACCATTATCTCCTCCAATATGACCTTCACTAGCTTCTATCGTTCCAGAAAATGTTCCACTGCCATCTATATTGGCGCCCTTAGCATATACTATTCCAGTATGAGTTACTCCAAAATTCTGTCCAGCTTTTATTATCCAACCGTCAGCATCTGATTCTGGAATAACTCCATTAACAGCAAGCTCATTTTTATTGCTACTAACAACGCCTAACATAGCTGCAGCTGGACTTCTATTAGAATCTGTTTTATACCATAATGTACTTCCTAAATAATGATAAATATTTATAACAGTACTCCCAGATTGGGCAGCATGCTTCATATAACGTGGACCAATATTCCATCCTCCGATATATCCTTTAGAAGCATATATAGTTCCATCAGATAATACACCAAAGCTTGTTCCAGCTTTAAAAACTACATCTGAAAATGATTCAGCAGTAGTTCCATTCTTAATTACGCTTAAAGTAGTTGGATTCCCTAAATAATGATAATTTGCTGTCCCATCAACAGTATGTGATAAAGCAGTTGAACTAATGGACCAACCTCCAATCAAACCAGCCATAGAATATATTGTACCATCTTTTGCTACTGCAAACTGGCTACCGGCTTTAATCATTAATGCTTTTGTACTGTTCGTAGCAGCTAACAAAGCAGAATTTACTTTATAATTAGTATTTAATTCATTATTAGTTACACCAGTAGCACTTAAAATAAGCGTACCATTAGCGATAACAGCATTTGAATTACTAGTATAAAATAAATGACCACCAACTGGAGAAATAATCCAGCTTCCAACAGTGCCACTATCCATATCAATATTCGTTTCAGAAAATTGTGCGCCAGTAGCGTATAATGTGCCATCCCATTTCACTCTAAAATGTGCATTGGAATAAGAACCAGTCCCAATCTATAAAGGATAATCAGCTTGACTGCTATCAATCCAAATCCAACCTTGACTAGAATCAGCAGTAGAATCACCACCATTAGTAATATTCTTATAAGCAGCAAATTTAATATTATAGCCAGTAATCGTTCCCTTTTGAAGATCAAGTGCCATACCCTTACTACCATCAGCGGAAAGATCGTCAAGATCTCCATTAAAATCTTTGCTTTTTAACTAAAACTTACTCTTAGAAATAAACAATAATGATTGATATGTAGTATCAGTTAATTGCGTCTTAATCCATAAATAAGGAGCTGTATCAGTACCAAAATTGCTTAAATAAATACCATTAGTTCTACCTTCGGTAAGAGCATCTAATCTAAAATTACTGAAAGCATCAAACTATCCATTACTTAAATTTATTTTAGTACCTTTTCTAGTAGCATAATTATCACTCGAACTTCCCGCATCATAATCCCTACTCTATAAATAATAATTATTATCAGCAATACTTAATAATGTATGACTTCCAGTAGCTTCAGTAAGTGTAAAATAAGGGCTAGTCGGTTGTAATCTAATAATAAGATTTCCACCTTTTTTAACTCGATAAATTCCGTCGTCTAAATCTATCTCAGTACCATTATTAGAATAATCTTGAGAACGAATAGTACCATTATTACCATTAAATTGAATCTAACCTCGTCCCGGCTTACCCAAAAAGGCAGTACCATCAACCTTAAGACCAAAAGACTACACTCCATTATTATATCCATATAATCCAATACCTGTATTATTATAACCGCTTTCAACTACATTTCCCATAAAAACACCAGAAAATTTATTTTCAGCAGTTTTAATACCGGCACCTACCATTGATGATAATATTGTACCATTTTTTTCATCTATTGTCAAAGAGCCATCCCATGTATTCATTAACTCAGATTCATAGGCTTCACATTTTATCATTAATGGTTGCATCCATACCAATTTATTACTAGAATAAATCTTACAATGAGCAGAAACTTTTTTCGTAAGCCCTTCACCCATAAATAAATTAGTAGGTACTATTTTCTGATCATAATATAGCTATGGATGCTATTCATCAACAGTTCGTACTTGTTCACTAAAGCTTGGATAAAATCTTATTGCAGTTTGATCATCATCAAAAACAACTGACCAAACAGTATTTCGCGGCTCAATCGCAACATCAACAAGATTATCATTAATCTAATGTAATCTCCAAGTATCTTTATAATAACTTGGATTAGTTCCAGAAGAAGAATAAGTAATATTCGCATTTCCCTCGATTGAGGAATAATCTTCTGCGGCCCGCACACAAATCGGCAAATATGCAGTAAGTGTGACATAATGCGCCGCATCTATTCTTCTAGTCTGCACTCGTGCACACAAAATATAATAATCAAAGTCTTCAAACTTAATTACTTTATTCGGATTAACTACCCATCTTGAAGTAGTCTACCCATTTATTGTAGTGCTCTCTTCCATGTATGATGCAGCAATTTGTTTTATTTCAACATTTTTACTATCTGCTATACCATTAAAAGATAAAACACCAACTTGATTACCCTCTGCGTCAATATAATCTTTTATTCCTTCACTATACCAATCATACATTACATTAACATCGGATAAATCCATCTCTTTGTAATTGTAATCATATAAATGAGGTTCAATAATTAAACTATCTTCTTTATCAGCAGTAATTGCTGGCTTTCCATCTTTAATTTTTAAAATAAAAGTATATTTAGTTCCGCTATTACCATTGATGTCAAACACCATATTATAATCAGCGATATACTCTAATTTATTTTTAACAACAACACAATAAACTTTGTTATTATTATTAGTTGTAATATAATTATCTTTAATCTTAAATGCTTGCTAATAAGATTCTGGAATTATAGTACCAGCGTATAAATCGTCTCTTTTAGCAAATACATCATTTGCTTTATAAGATAATTTAAACATTCCATAATAAGGACTCGAGGAATCACTAACAATTCCAAATCCTGATTCTGCTTGCGGCCCCGCAGGCTAACCTTCTTTATCCTTTAAATTAAAGGTTACTCCTTCTTCTGGCGTCTGAATCATAGTATTATTAACTGGTAAATACCATATAATCAATTCAGCTGGGCCATCAAAATCTATCTTGTCAATATACAAATGATTAAAACAAGCATTTAAAAATCTTACCTTATCAGCATCAGCTCTATTTCTAATATCTCCAGTAGTGTTATAACACAAAAAACTACCGTTATAACCAGTAGGATCACAAGTAATAGTTAAGCCAGAAATCAATTCCAAATCAGTATAATTTGGCACACTACTTTCATTATCAAATGAAAATATATCACTTACATAATAATTAATTTCAGGGATACTTTCTAATAATTCATTTAACGCTCTTTGACGTTCATTCAGAACCTTACTTGCTGCAGATAACTATTCAAAATCACCGCTGTTCTTGGCGGCATTATAGGCAGCCTGGGCCGCATCTCGCTATCTAATTGCATAGTCTATTACTTTAATCTATTCAGTTTCGTTAGGATTATCTTCCCTTGGAACCTCAATAGTTTTATTTTTCTAAGAAATAATAAATTCTACATAATCCCTACTTGGGTATTCGACAACGGCTTTAAATCGCTCCTATTCTTTATAAGGCCGAATAGATGTAATAATTTCATTTAACTTTACTGGGACATTATTTTCATATTCTCTATATGCAAAAGCAGGACGAGTAGTATTATTTTCTGTAATAGTAACTTCCTACCATCCTTGCCCAATTACTTTGGTTAAATTTTCATCATATTCTTTTAATCTCTATTGTCGATTATATTCTTCTAACTAAGCTGGAGTAAAAGTAGAAGTATCTACTTCTTCTTCATCTACTGGAGTTGAATCACTCTCTTTTAAATCAAACTAATATAATCTTAAAGTAGCTTGCGGCTCGAATAAATTATCTCCAATTTCATATTTGGGAAATTCTCTAAATTCATCTATACAAACAAATTTACCAAGGTCATTACGATGTATCCATCGCACTGACATCTTCTTAAAATTCTCGCTCGGATCTTGTAAATTCTTTGATAAATAAGTATCTTTATCTAAAGTATATAAGAAAACAGTATCTTGATTAATACTATTAATACTTAATCCTAAACTAATATAGAAATTAGAAGCAAACAAATTAGGTCTGCGGTCATCGCCCACAATAGCGATACCATTTTGAACCGCAAAATTACCAGCTTGAAAAAAGATAATTTTCATTCCTACAATAGGATAAAAAGAATCGATACTATAAACAATAGCTTGTTGCTATTTTAATAATAATTTATAAGGATTCCCAAAAAATTCTTTACAACTAAATACTTTAACATTCTTTTTAGTTGACCATTTGAATTGCTCTTGGTCTGGATGATAAGTATAGTATTCTATACGTAATCCATAATTACCTGTATAAACATTGCTATTAATAGCTGTTCTAAAATCTGCGGCCACAGCTAATTGATTAAGCTCAGTCTGTTTCCAACCAGTATATTCTTCTGTCTAATTATTAACTTCTTCGGTTAATCCAACAGACCAAATAACCTTCTCTCTAGTTTGACCATTGGCCGCAAGTCCAACTTCTTGCGTTAAATCTACCCCATTTCCCGCAGCGCCATTATTTATAATTATATTTTCTGTAATATCTAAGAAACTATTTAGAGGCGATGTATAAGCAAATGGTTCATTATTATCTTGAGTATCTCTCCCGACAATAATCTTTGTTTCATTCCAATCTCCATTAGGAATCGTGACTTGAACTCGATCCCCAACTTTATATTCTGTATCTTTTGAATATGCTAAAAAAGCAGAACTTGAATCTGTCACAGTATATTCTCCATTTTTAGCGTTAGTATTTGAGAGAATTTCGCATTTAATGGTTTTATCAAAGTTTAAAGCATTAGTTCTATCAGAGACTAAAATATCCATTGCTTGCAACCATTTCTAAGCGAGTTCATCAGATTTTGCCATTCAAGGGCCTCCTTTCTCTCCGTATTTTTCTATAAAACTTAAAAAAAATATTCTTTTTATTACCTTTATCTGGCCAAAAAAGAAAAGGGAGATAGAACTTCTTCTATCTCCCTTAATATATCATAAAAATTTCTCAGAATCAAAAACTCGTATAAGCAGGTTGCACTTTACGATTTGCATATTGAGAAGCAAGGTTAATAACATTATCAAACGCTTCAAGAATTTCATTGTGGTCTGTGGCATTCGGGAACTCTGCGGTGATGTGTACATCTTGTTGCAGCTCCTGTGCACCAGTGCGGACATTGGCCGCAAACAATGAACTAAATGCGCCGCCAGAAGATTTAGCGTTGAGATCGATTACATCGGAAATCTAACGAATCATACCAACGGCCGCAAGCATATTTGCAGTATCTTCTTTATTAAGAACTAATTCTTTCTCATGGAGAATAGCAAGTTTTCCTTCACTACCCCATTCTCCAGTGTACATGCCAGTGGCACCTTTAACTATTTTTTTATTTAATAATAAATCATTAACTTTATTTTGAAGATTAGTACTCGGAGCAGCGGCAGACATATTTGAATTAGTTCCTGTTTGACCACATTTTGCGCATACCCCAGTTGCACTATTAGCAGTTCCTTCAAAGTAGCAATTTTCTATCACTGGATTTTTATACGTTCCATTAGAGAATAATTCTTTTCTAGTATGAGTTTTCTTATCATTATTAGATGTATATGAATAAGTACCTGTGCCAACAGGACCTTTTTTAGTTTCATCCGTATCAGTATTTAAATTTGTATTTCCAGTTGACCCTGCTCCGCCTCCTCCGGTATCGGGGGCAGAACCAGTAGTAGTCTAATTATAATTAATATCAACATTAATAGGCTCTATTTTAGGCACTTCAACCTCTACTTTTATCTTTTTCGTTTCTGGTAATTCATCTAATGCAGTTTTTACTCCAGCTAATAACGAAATAACATTATTTAATGATCCAGTAAGTCCAGTTGATTCACCTTCTTTACCATTAATAATATTAACAGTATCTTGCACCCATTGACCAACAACGCCAACTAAACCACCTTTCTCATCTGCACCAACTAATTTTTCTTTAGCGTCCGCAGCCATTTCATCAATAGCTTGCATCAAACCTTTTTCGCCATCTCCACCAATAGCAGCTTTTTTAGCGTCATTAAAAGCTTTTGTTGCTGCCTCTCCAAAAGTAGGATAAACACCTTTCTCACCTGCTTGACCACCAAGCGTTGTTCCTGCGTACTCGCAAGTAAGTTTTAAAGACGTTAAATAATTACCCATCGCGTCTTTAACACCGTTGGTGTATGCTGTAGAAGCAGTACTCCAAGCGCCGATAGCTTCTTCTAAGGTTTCATAGCCTGTCTATTGAGATAATATTGTCTAATTAAAATTAGTAATATATCCATCATCGCTAACGCTCTTATCATGCGTCATTTGAGAATGGAAATTCTTATCAAATTCTTGCAAATCTTGATTATTCTTCATTGCAAGGTTTAATTCATCATACTGTGCTTTTAATGCTTCATCATAATAAGAATTAATTTTATCAACCGCATCATAATATGCTTCAGTCCCATAGCCATAAGTTTCTGCGGCATTGGCTATAGCCTATTGATAATCCTACTGCAATGATACGATATTGTTTTGTAATTCATTGATGTACTCATAATTAGCTTTCTGCATCTCATAGAGTTTATCTCGATAATTATTTTCTGCATCAGCAACTGCATCTTCATCAGCTGTATAAACATACGAATAATTACCTTCATTATCTCTCTGCATACGAACTTGGGATTTAACGTTACGAGATTCCTCTAAAGCAAGTGCGGCTTGCCGCAGTGCTAATTCTTTCTCTAAGTTAGCAAGTTCATATTCAGACATTTCCCGCCCAGACTCTTGTGCTTCAAGAATCTTTTGTTGATACTCTTGCAATTGTTTCTTAGCTTTAATATTATTAGTCTCATCAATAGCTTTAATAGCTTCAGCATTTAATTTATTTAACTGATAAACTCTTTCAAACTCAGGAACGTAAGTATCATGTGTCTTTTGGTATTGATCCATCAAATTCTGAAGACCTTCAAGGTTACCAGCTTTTCCACCAAGTGTCTTAGAATAGTCTTCACCCATCCATTGAACAGTTTTTTCAAATTTGGTTCTAACAGCTTCTAAGGCTTCTTCCCAACTGGAATAATAATTCTCAGTCATTTCAGTTAAGCGATCTTCAGCTTCTTCAACTCTCTTTTTCCATTCGTTCCATTCATTAGAACCTTCTTCATATTTATCCTGTTGGATCATCAAACTATCAAGAACAGCTTGAGCTTCATCCATCATATCTTTATCAGCCGCAACTTTTGCTTGAAGTATATTTAATGACTTCTCTTCATTAGCAACCATAGTATCAGTATCCATGCCTGCCATATCACGACCAACTAAATCAATTAAATTCTTCCAATGCTCAGTTACCTTGCTGGCATTTTCTATTTTATCTCTTAATCTATCTAAATCATCATTCGATTGAGCAATAGCGTTATCTAAAGTTTTATACATATTTTGACGAATAGCTAGCATATCTTCTACGCTATCCATCATGCCTTTAGTATATTCTCTAAATTTACCGACTTCTTCTTCCGTAAATTCATCGCCCATTGAGCCGAGAACTTCTTGTAATTTTGTATCACCAGAAGTAAGACCCTCTATAACTGCATCTGCTGAGTTATAACCAAGTTCTTTCATCTTATTAACAAATTCGTTGTTTCCAACATCAGCATTAGCATTATCAAAAGCATGATCCATATCAAAATGATTATTAAATAAATCTCTAAGTCCTGTTTTATTAGCTTCATATTTGTCTAATGTAGGATTAAATTGTTGCTATAAATTACTAATAGCTTCTGCGGAACGATAAGCATTATCTTCAAGAGTATTCATTAAGAAATTTAATAAATTCAAAGAGTCATCAGCAATTTCAAGCTTTAATTGAACTTTATAATCAGTATTTTCAAGCATTTGATCAAGAACTGCATGATAAGCTTTAATTTCTTTATTAAGTTCATCTTGGACCTTGTCTTGAGTGTCTTCATATTGATCGATTAAACCAAGGAAATTCTAACGATATTGTTCCTCGTTTTTAATCATTTCGTCTTGTTGCTTTTTTTCTTCTTCAATAGAATCATCAACTTCTTTACCAATATAATTCTCATCAAGCCAAGCATTATAAGCATCAACTTTAGCATTATAATAAGCATCAGCTGCTTCAACTAATTGGTCATAATTAAGAATAGTGCCGTTTTCATCAAGTTCAACATTCATGCCATAACGACTGGCTCCAAATGTATCATCTTTTCCATCACCATCAGAATCAAATGAACCATTCTAAAGATTAGCTAAATCTTCTTTCCAATAACGTTCAGCTTCTTCTCTTAATTCTCTTTGCGCTTTATATTGATCTTCAAGTTTCTTCTTCTATTGATCCATAAGAGCAAGTTTAGATTTACCAAATGCTCTTTCTTCAGCTTCAGAAAGGCGATCATATTGCTTAGCGAGATCTTCAATTTGATTATTAATTACGTGATAACGATCACCGGTTTTAGCATTAGGTTGTTTTTTAGCATGTTCTGCGGAACCAGTCTTTTTAGAGCCTCCGCCTCCACCGCCACCAGACTTTCCTCCGCCGCCTCCGGCAGATGAATTTTTTGATTTAAAGTTACCTCCAGATGATTTTTTAGCACTTGTAGCTTTTATCGTCCAAGTAGTAATTTTTTCTGTCGCAGTAACTGGATCCCAAGTACCACTTCCATCCTTTTGGGCATAAAAATACTCAGATGTATGACCTGCCTAACCTACCTAAATAGACTCTGCTTTCATTGGAGCTGGGGTATATTCCATAGTAGTTCTTGTTACTTCTTCAGTATGCGGCTCAAGTTCTGCATCCATTCCCATGCTCGATAAAAAGTTAGTAGCTTGCTCATACGTCATATGAGATGCTTGTAGCATTCTATTACAAGCATCTATAAAAGGCTAATCATCAATGTCAGCAGTCACATCAAAATCTTCTAATTCATTTAATCGGGTATATTCTGTTAAAACATCTTGATATGCTTGATCCCAGTAAGATCTATCAAGCTATATTGAACCTACAATATCTTCTCGTACAGCTGCCTACAAATCACGATATGCTCTTTCGTCACCGGTGGCAGCATCCCTCATTAATTCAAGATTACGAGTAGTCTAAAGGAAATTAGCACTTAATGTATCAAAAGGTAAATCTAAAAGATCTGCATAAGTATCTCTCATCTGCTCTGTTGCTTCAGCGGCTTCTTGAGCATTACCACTCTTAAGAGCATCCATCCAATCATCATAATTATCTGTGATTTCTTTTACAGCATTATCCCAACGAAGAATTGATTGAGCGACTCTTTCAATCTATTTTCGTGAAACTTCTGCCTCTTTATCAAAACCAATAAGATTTTTATGATTCTTTTCAAGATAATCAGATAAGCGCTACCAATCTTCTTCTTTTAATTCAGGATCAAGAGAATCTTTTAATTCATTTGCCCTATCCGAAAAATCTTCAGCAAGAATTGCTCCTTTTTTAAATAAATCATTTAATTCTTCTACAGATTCAGCGTTTTGAGCATTTACAATACTAGTAATCTCTTTTTCATAATTAAGAGCTTCTTGATTAGCATTATTATCTGCTATCTATTGTGTAATTTCCGCAATTTGTGCTTCAATTGCTTTTATAGCTTCTTCATCAACAAGACCTTCTTCAAGCTATGTAAGAATTGCATCAATCTATTCTGCTTTTTCAAAATTTCCAGCATCTAATAAACGATTATAGAAATCTTCTAACTCGGTATAAGAATAAGCTTTTCCTTCGAATTCTGTTACCGCGCCATTTTTTAATTCATCTAGCTAATTATTTAATTCTTTTCTCTAATTCTCTAAATCTATCTGTTTTTCTTTTAAAGAGTTAATATCTGTATCAATTGAACTTACTAACTAATTAGAATATGTCTCAGACTATGTTGTTAACCATTCCTATCCTTTTTCGTATCCCATGCGTAAGAAATCTTCAAATTCCATAATGCCTTTTTCAGCATTACCCCAATCAATACCAGATGAATCTTTCCACGCCATTAACTCAGAAGCAGACATTCCTTCTTTATAAGTATCTGCAGCATTTTCATAAGTAGAAATATTAACTTTAATATCATCAGTAATATTGCCCTAAATTTTTGCAATTTTATTTTTTATATTTGCTTCACTAATCTCTTCATTCACATCAAGTTCAAGCAATAAAAACTTATCTTGATCTTCTTGAGATAAATTTGAAAAAATATCAAATAATTTTTCCTATTGTTCAGAACTAAAATCTTTTGTTTTTTCTAGAAATCCTTGATACTATTTAGCGTAATCAGAATATAATTCTTTACCAACCATAAAAATATCATTCTATTTTTCTCCAGTTGATAAAATTTTATTATATGCTTCAGCATAATCTTTTAAATTCGCAATCTCTTGTTCATTAAAAGCTGAGGTAATTTTATTTTTAGTAGCAAAATCTATATTTGATTTTAAAGTATCCCAATCAGAAGAACTAACATATTCATTTAAACCTTTAGTTAAATTTGACTATTCAATTCCCAAATAAGAAAACGCATTAGCAATATCTTCTAAATCTTTTATATCAAAATTAGATGTGTTTATAGAAATACCTAAATCTCCATTTTCAGTATCAAATGCGTAACCTAATTCTTTTAAAATATCTGCTCCTTTTTGCTTATCTCCAGATAACTAATTCCCTGCAATACGATCGCTATATGTTAAAAGATTTGTATACCATTTTTGATCTCCTAACTATTCCATCTATTTTTTTACTAATCGATCTGCAGTAGCCGCGGAAGTATTTGCAGAAGCAGTATCCGCATTTTTTATAGCGTTTTCAAGTCCCTAATAATCTTTAGTTAAAAGTTTTAAATAGCCATCTTCAATTTCATAAACATCAATTAAATTTTCTAAGGTGCTGATATAATCCGAAGTAGCCACTCCATTTTTATCAGTTTTCTCCGTCATAGAATTTAATTCATTAATTAATTCATGACCTTGCTCTTGAGCTTCCTTAAAAGAATCAACTTGAGATTGTAATGCATCTATTTCTGCCTATTGAGCTTCTTCTCTAGCTTTTTTAATAGCATTAACTACAGACATAATCACAGATACAAGTGTTAATAATACTCCAATAGTTCCTCCTATTGGTAAATTACCAAGAGTTTGACCGAATTTACTAACTTCTTTCCCACCTTTATTAAAAACTTCAGCAAATCGCATATTGTCAAAAGCTTTATTCATTTCTGTAACTGTTCTCATACCATTCATTAAAATGGAAGAACCACCAGAAAATATCGCAGATAATTTTGTACTTAATTCTGCAGAATCATCAGATAAAGTAGAAATGACTCCTGATAAACTCTAAAATATTGTTATTGCAGCTGTAGCCCCAGCAAAACCATGGCTCATTTTTTCTGCCGCATCTTTTACATGACCTATAGCTACCTCTGTTTCAGATAATGATTGTACTCTCTATCGTAATTTTTCAGTTGCTTCTGTCGTATTTTCAGTCTATGCTTTTAAAGCTTCTATTTCTGATTGCGGAATATGATAAGTATTTACTAATGTATCTTCTAATGACGCTAATTCACTTTCTAATTTCTTTTTATTATTTTCAAAAGTAGGACTAATCGTTCCCTCAAATACAGTATCCCATATTTTTTTATACTCTTCTGGATTTGCAGCATTAGCAAAAGCTTCTCTTATATTTGCCAACGTATCTTTATTTAATCCGTTAGCAGCTCCGCTCTTTAACCATAAATCAAAATATTCTTCCATAGCTTTTTTTGCCTATTCAGTAGAAGATCCAGTATTTTTCCAAATATTTTGCTATTTTTCCATTTCTTTAGTTAAAGATACTAATTCTTGTTTTGCTTTTAACGTTTCAATATATTCTAAGCTTTTTTCTTCTGCTGCTGTATAATTATCTTTACTACGTCTTGTATTAACATCACTTTTTCTAGCAAGCTATGATGCTAAATCTATACTAGACTATGTTTTTAAAGATTGCTTTGCCGAAATTTCTTTCTTTAAATTTTCATATTTATCATTTAAATTTTTAATTTCTGCTTCCGCAGCTTTTTTTTCTTCATCACTTAATTCTTTTGTTTTATCTAAAAGCTATTGTTTAACTATTAATAATTTGTTAGCTTGCTCAACTTCAATTGCCTACAATGGATCTTCTTCATAATTAACCTTAGATCTCTCCTACTCCCATATTTTTTGCAACTTCGACATAGTAGAAGATTGATTATTATTTATGCCCAAATAAGATACGAAACTATCTTTAATCTAATTTAGATAAGAAGACATGTTTTTTGCCTAAACCTAAGCAATTATAGACACTATCTACGTTAAAATACCTTTTACTCCGCCTAATCCTTTGATAACACCATTTATACTATTTAAAGCAGTTGCACCAAAATCATATAATTTTTTTAATTTTTTATCATCAATTAACGTATCATAAATACCTTCTAAAGCGGCTTTTGCTCTATTTGCAGCAGCTTGCCATCCTTCTGAATAAATATCTTGCTATTTCTATAAAGCTCCATCAGACCCACGAACAGTTTGTAAATTCTCTTGCATAAAATCCCAATTATCCATAAGAGCAATTAATTGAGTATATTGACGAACACCACCAACAGTTTGCGCCAAAGCTACTTGCTAATCTTTAGCTAACGTCTGCCATCTTGATCCTAACTCATCAAGAATAATATCCATTGCCTTTAATTCGCCATTTTGATCTTTAATAGAAATACCAACTTTTTCAAGAGCTGCTGAATATTTATTTAAATTTGTTCCATCTTCAAGTGTTTCTCCAAGAGAAAGACCTTCTAAACGAGCAAATAATGTTTTAAAACTATTACCTACGACATTTGCGCTTTGACGAGTTGTAGCTGTAACAGTGGCCAATGCAGCGGCCGCATAATCAAAACTTAAACCTACTGTATTAGCAGTTGCAGCAAATTGATTTAATCCTGCACTAATTTCACTACTACTGGAAGCTGTGGCTGCACCAAGAGCAACCATTTTATCACTAAAAGATTCAAGACTCTAACTTCCATCATAGAAGTTATTCCAAACAGCGGTCATTTGTTCAGAAATTGTCTGCGCGCTTTCTCCAGTAACATTTGCCATTTTTACAGTTACATCAGTACGCTCTTTAACTTCTTTATCACTTAAACCCTATTGATAGTAAATCAAAGAAGCATTAGTATAAGCTGTAGTAGTTGTACTAAGACTCTATGCTGCAGCATTTGCCTCTTTAGCAAATCTTGCCATCTAATCAGCATTTTGTCCAGTAACTATTCTAATATTATTTAAACTTTCATCTAAATCTTTTGCATAATAAAAAGCAGATTGTATAGCCCCTTGTAAGCCATGTAAAATACTGGAAGAAATTTGCCATCTTGCTGTGTTAGCAAGAGTAGTTCCAAATTCTTTCATCTTTTTTACTAACTTATTAGACTATGTTTCTGCCTAAACTAAACCCTATGATAACTTATTAAAAGCAGAAACTCCTTCTGGCCCTATTTGCTTTAAATCATTATATATATCTTTAAGAGAGCGTCCTGACTTATCAAGTTGTCTTGAAAACTCACTTAAATTAATTTTACCGGTATCTACATTAACTGCGGCCGCAAGATAACGTTGCAATTCATTAGCTGCGGATGCAGCCTTCTTTAATTGCTGATCATCAATTACAGAAGGTGTTTTTAATGTAATCTACTGTAAAGCCTTCGACAAATCTTGTATCTATCTTTTGGCCTAATCAGTATTCGCGGTAAAATCAAGACTTACCTTTAATTGTTTTGGCATCTTTTATTTGCTCTCCTTTCTCTCCAAATTTTATTTTTTATTTGCGCAAATAAAAAAAAGGTGGCTAGAGTAATAAAATACTCTAACCACCATTACTCCTAACTAAATTAAAAAATCTAATAAATAGATTATCCTAATTTGGTCAATACATCTCTTACTGTTGACAGATTATCTTTATCTGCTAATTTTTCATATAATCCTTGAATATCAAAATCCAAATTAGAATAATCTTGAGACACAGAATCAAGAATACCAAGAGCAGATTGATTATATTGATAAATTGCTCCAACAGTAGATTCAAGATACTCATGAATAATATCTATTTCTTCATCAGGAATTGCGGCAAAGATTTCTTGCATCAAGCCGCTTGAAGATAATTTATCAAATAAACCCATTAAATCTTCTTTCTACTTATCAGTAAAATTAATATTAGTATAATAAAACACTAAATTTAACTGTTCTAAAACAGAAAGAGTAATAGGATTATAATAATTAACATCTTCTACTGTTGAACTATTAATTGTATTCGTAATTAAATCAATTTTTTGTTTCACTGGAAGATATTGAAGAACCTCAATAGTTTCTCCATTCCAATGCACTTCTTTTATTGAAGCATCTAATTTTAAAGCTAATTTTGTTAAACTTACTTTTGCCATTTTAAAGAACCTCCTTTTTCACTGGTGAAAATATATCAAAAAATTTTAGAAATGTCAAATTAAAATAATTCTTTAAAACTTTCATTCACATATTTCTAAAGCTAATCTTCATTCCATGTTGTAAAATCACGTAATAAATTAATAAATTGCTATTTTCTTTCTTCAGGAGAATTAGAATTAAAAAATTTCTCAAAAGTCTTTAATAATCCAGTATAACCAGCCCCACCTTGTAAAATATTTAACATATTTGTTAAAGTTATAACTCTTCGATTTCGAAATTTATATTGCTCTAAAACATTATCGCCTGCTTTAATACCAGGAATATTTTCACGAAAAGTCCCATCGGCGCTAAATAATGGATTTAATGGAGTCGGCATATCCCCTAACTCAAACTCATCATTAAAAACAGTTTTTAACCATTGATATAACCAACCTTTATCATATGCTACTAATTGACTTGTTAAATCAGATCTTTCATCCACAATCGAACTTCCATTAATATTATAATAATAAGTTAATGTTCTTTTCTTCTTATCTGTTCGCCATTTATAATAAACATTTATATCAACAGAACTTTTTCGATAAGCAGTATATACCTATCCATTTTTTTCATAAGTTTTAATAGGAATTCCCTCTTCTTCTGAACCTTGCTTTGTAAATCCATATCTAATAATATCTGACCACTATCCAGCAAGACTAGAATCCGTTAAACTGCTTAAACGTTCAATACAAGAAGCTAGCTCAAACTAATTTTGGCTAAAGCTAAAACGAAAATTAGAAAAATCAGAAAAAATTTCATCCTAAGAATATATCCTTTCTTTCAATTCTCCTTTCGATGTCTATCCTGCAACAACAAATTTTAATGTTTCTCCAGTTAATATTTTTCGTAAATGAAATAAAACAGATAATCCACTCTTAATAATCTTAGACATATTTGAATTCTTATTAAAACGATTTGAATTTATAGTTGTAGTTATTAATTCATTGTAAATTTTTAATTCTTTATAGCAAATATATAAATCATTTAAAAAATCATTCTATAAATCTGATTCTGCAATTTCTGCAAAATCAATTGAAGTAATATCTAAAATATCTCCAATTAAATTAGATGGATATTGAAAAGTATTTTGATCTACTGTTATTGGAGAAACTTGCACTGATAAAGCACTCATATTTTACCTCCTTTTCCTCAAAAACAAAAATAAGGGGAGATACATAAGTATCTCCCCCATTTTTTAAACTTAGAAGCTAAGTAAATCGTGAGCATCTTCATGTCTTGTGCTATGACGATGAAGATCCATGGAGCTAGGATCTTTGAAGATCTGAATAGCAGCAAGCACTTTCTTACTATGGTCGAATCTTGTATAATCTGGGAATGCATCCAGAGTAAATGTAAATGTGGATGGGTCGCCAGAAGAAGCCATAGAGAATGTGAAGTTAGACTGAATCTTAGCATTAGGAATAATGAATTCAGCAGGCATATCAACACCATTTTGCTGACGGAATAAAGTAGAAGCTTCAATATAATAGTTTCCACCAAATTTATCTGCAGTAATTTCAATCTGTTGAGCATCAGATTTACGAGCTACATAATAATCAACTAAGCAGCTGTCGAAATCTTCTGCAGTAAGTTGAGTAGCAACAACATAACCAGCTTCATGAGTAGCTGCAGCTTCATTGGTTTGACCCTCAGCAGGAACTTCTTTTTCTTTCTTGTTCATTGGATCATAAACATCATGAGCTTTTACAATAATTTCATAATATGGTCTATTATTTTCATCAAGACCAGAAGGAATATTCTCTTCACTCATATGCTCTGGAATATAAGGTTCAGAAATAATTTCATCATCTTTCTTGAACATTACATAAGCAAAATTACCATGAGCATCAGTTGGTAAATATGGTAATTCATGAATTTTAATAATATATTGACCTTCTTCAGCAGTAATGTCAGCTGCATCAACAGTTTCAGTCATATGCTGATAAACTGGTTTGCCAGCAGTAGCATCAATTAATCCAGCACCAGAAAGAATCATGAATCCTTCTGCAGAAATAAGAGCATCTTCCATGGTGAAAGTAACAGTACGTTCACCTTCCCAAGCAACAAGACGAGTATTTCCACGTCCACCTTGTGCGTAAACTGTAGTAGCAGCGCCCTCTAAGCTAGAGGTCTTTAATGTATCAAAATAAATAACAGGCTCGCCAGGATAGAAAATTTTGTTACCGACTTTTTGGGTTGCTTTGGCTTTGAAAACGACATCGCAAATTTCGCGTACACCGAACTTCATAGGTATTTTCCCCCTTTTTTGTATTTTTAATGGATTTCTTTCATCCAATTCTCAGGTTGGGAGTCAGGTTTACCGCCCGCAAGGCGAGTCCGCACATCTAATTCCCAATTCATATTAAGAATATATCTTTCAAACTCATCATATAACTAAAACATGGTGTACTTTGATAATATTGTCAAAGGGATATGTAAAGCTACACTTAGAATAGAAAGGTATCTACTAAATACACTTGAATTTGTTGCTCCTTTAGAAGCAGCAACTCGTTCACGTCCTCTCATTAACTTATCAGCAATTTCTTTGGCTTTTGCGTTTGCGGGATTAAACGCCTGCTAATCCATAGGACCTTCCTATGAGCAGAACACTCGCCGCAAAATTTCTTGAAAAGCTTCAAAATTGTTGTTATCAACTATATGAGATTCTCCTTGTTTATCTGTAAACAATAGTGACTACGGTGTTAAAACAAATTTATAATCCGGAAAAATAAGACTTATAATCTATTTAACCGCGATTTTTTTGTCCGCAGTAGTCTTATCACCCATCACCATCATAAATATCTAAAAATTACTAATAGTATCTAAAACAGATTTGTCCTAAATGAACATAGACTTATATAATGTCAAAGTCTATACTCCTTTAAAAAAATCTTCTTCACCTATAAAAGCAATTTCTTCTAAAGTAGGCTAATGAACATTTAACTAACACTCAGGAATTGGAACAGGCTAGCCAGTCATCAATGCAAGCCTTATATCCATTACTTGTACATTTCATCCCAGTCTAATTCTAACTGCTCTTGGTCTTCCGGGGTGGCCATTGGCCGCTTATCCTCTTCGCCATGAACCGCGCGATATAATAAACAAAATCCTGCGTATTCATCAGTTAAAATAATCTGACTGCCACCTGCAAACTCCAAAAGGCCGATGCCAGTTAAATGTGTTTTATCAAACATCGAATCAATCTCTGCGGCAATGCGGTAAGGCCGCAGCTTAAAATCATCCATCTGCCATTGATCAAAATGACAAATTATATCAAACTCAATCACATTATCTCTAAATTCTGGATTTGTTCGATTAGGAATAAAATTGTCAAATGAAACAATAATATAATTAAGAACACTTCCATCAACATAAAGCTTAGGAACCATTTTAATATTCTTCATAAACAGCTCTTGGCTTTCTTCTTGTGTTAAATTTTGTCTCTTTAGCGCATCAGGAACAGTATAATAAAGAAGCTTTTTTAAACGCTCATTCTTTAACATTTCCTGAGCAATAATGCCCATATCTTTTTCAACATTAAGAAAACTTGACTTGGGCCGCATGTAACCTTCAATCTTCATAATAGAAAAACTCCTTTAGCTCATCAATGATTCAACTACAACGGTTTTAACAAACTAACCATATCGTATAGTAAATTGTCCGCTATAAGGGCTTGTCCACATAACCCCAATTTGCAAAGGATTATCTGGATTAACAAGAAACTTAACAGGCTTATTTTCTTCAACTTTCCACTCTACGCCTTGAATTGGCAATCCAGTATAAACATAATTATATTGTTTTCTTGGCTTAATAAATACTTCACCATCAATAGAATAATCCATAATATGACCATTCGGACTAACTTTATCTAAAATTAATCCTCCAACAATACCATTAGCTACATCATCTTCAAATTCATTTGAATAATATTCTGTCGCATTAACTTCTAAAATTCCAGGAGTAGAAATCCAGTCTATTGCTTCAACTCGCCAGCAAACTTCTTGACTTCCTTCATCAGCACCTTTTAAATAGAATTTACTATAACGTCTAAAATATTTTAATATTGCTTCCGTGCGGGGCAATAAAATATTTAAAGAATAATTAGGATTATCAACACTAATCCCATGCTTCTGAATATAATTAATCTTTGTTTCTACAGGTCCTCTCACCGCACAATAAGTACTATGCTAGCCATCTTCATCTTCCCAATTAATCTGGTATTGACATTTCCGAATATCCCCTCTGAAATAGGCTAACTCAGTGAGTTCTTGTAAATAAATTATCCAATACGTTCCAGTCCCTATCCACTCAAATACATCACCTGGATGATAATCAGCTTCATAAGGAACAGATAATACTTTCTCATCATAATCAGGTTTATTTTTATTAGGATTAATTAACGCTCTACAAACTTTAGGAAATTCTCTATCATCGATACTCTCCACCAACTCATTTGGCGTTACCCAAGAAACCTTGCGGATACTTGCGCCCTAATAAGAATATAATAACGCCCTATCTAAAGAACGCTTTTTGTCATAAATCATTCGCTCCTGTTGGAGATAACCTCCATTGTGCGCGAATCGCATCTCCTGACTATGGATACCATCGAGGGCCTAGGCCGCAATATTTGGAGGAACAGGAATCAGGTTTTCCTTCATCTACTCCATTACCGCATCTGGTCTATAAACCCCAAATCTTCTCGCCATAAAATCTAAAGAGGCGTTGCTATTGCGACGGTCATAACCGGCCATGGTTTAGCTCCTACAAAAGACTAATACATTCAAATATAGTCTTGCGGTATAGCTCAAAACTACTTTCAACAATTCGCAGCCCCTCTAATTTACTTAATAGCTATAAAAGAACAGGGCCTTGAATAATGCTATTCAGCCCTGCTACTTCTACATAAACTGTATCTAATTGCTTTTGCCAATCTTCTTCATGTTCCCGCATTGGAATTAATTTCCACATTTGGTTGGTTAAGCGGTGAACATTCTTCTAAATATCTTCCATAGAAAAATTTACTGATATATTATCGGGGAGCACGTCTATCTCGCAGAATATACCAGTTAGATTGGTACTCACCATTCGCATCAGTGTAGCGTCTCTTATATAAACGCTGCATGTGGAAGGCTTCTCTCTGAGCTTCACTTAATAATGACAACAATTTAGACAAATGATTTGCCTGCGAAGTCATTTTAAAATCAGCACCAGAGTATTTCATTCTAGTATTTTCTATAGAAGCAACTTGGCGTTGAACCCAACCCTGTTTCATTAACAACGCCAAAATATTAATTTCTTCAGAAGTTAAATCTGCGGCAAAAGCAGATTTTTCAACGAGAACATTCGGAACTTGCTGCCCATCTTCTGGTAACTCATCCCAAAGAACCCCAATTACAAAATCAACTTCAGTAACAGTATCTTCTTTAATAATTTCTGTCTTGATCTCATAATCATAAAGGTTCTTTCGAGGAAACTCAAACCCAGGAATTGCGTCAATCAGTAATCTGCGGCAATCCTTTACAGTATCCTCAGGAGTTAACTCAAGATACATATCATCTGTAATTTTTTCAAGAAAGCGATTATATACTTCAGCGAACAAAGTTCCCATAAGAATATTCCCCTTTCTTAAAGATTATTCAGTTGTTCCTTTTTTAACAACTTTATATTTAGAACCAGTAGTACGACGTTTTGATGGAGCTTCTTCTTTAGGAGCCTCACTTGCGGGCGCCACTCTACGATCGGTGGCTGTCGCTGCCGCACTCTCTCGCTCTTCACGAATTTCTTCTTGACGAAGTTGAATCATGTTTGCTAAATTAACGCCTTTCTTTTCCTGAAAAGCTTGCATTTTTCTAGTATCAGTTAAAGGTAATTCCGCACTAAACTCTTTAATAAGATCAATAACTCCATCCGGAGCAAAATCTAACGCATCAAGCCATTCATCCATACTGCCTTCAAGAATCAACTTCTTGACCGCTTCATTATCCATGTGATACTCCGGCTCAACGTCGCCAACGAGCTCTTCGCGCACGCTTTCATCTTTAACTTGTAAATATTCCTTAATCAATTCCATACCGCCGGGAATATAAGTTAATGCTTCAAGTTCCGCATACTTAATATTCCTCTTAGTCTCTCCTGGCTCAAACACTCTGGCTTTAATTCCAATTTCTGGAAGCTCATAATGAACTCTGGAAGCACTGCGGTTTGTGACTGAGAATACTCTATCTTTATTATCCATTTGTAAACTCCTTTTTCTCTTTATAACACAAATAGGGGAGCAGGGAATTTACTCCCAACTCCCCTCACTCTTTTAGAATTATTGTTCAACAACTACGACATTCTTAACAGTATCTTTAAGCATGAATGCACCATTCTGAGACAGGCTGCTATCTTTGTATACATGAATAGCATTGTCCATCATGCAGCAAACACCGACTTTTTCATACATATGAATGTCATGAGACCAATCGTAGTTTTCCCACTCTTTGGTATATAAGTCGCCTTCGAAAGCAATCTTAACAGGCTTCTGGTCTGCTCTTGCAGGAATAATCCAGCAAAGAGAAGGATTAAGAACTTTCTCAGTTCCAAAAGCATCTTTGTAGCTGTTAGGAAGAATAACAACGTTCTCTCCCTTGTAGCCGCTAAGACGACCAGTTCTGTAAAGCTCATCTTTCATAGCTTCAGTATATCTCCAAGCTTCCTGAGGAATCATCTTAACTGCGAATTCATTGGTGCAGTAAATGGTAACATTGCCATACATTTTAGCGCTGTTAAGTAATGCATCAAAAGCAGCCTCGCTGAATCCAGGAGAAACAACACGATTACGTGCAGGTAACTGATTAATACCTTCGTTAAGAGCCTCTCCGACTTCTTCAAAGATAAGATCATCAATACCTTCATAAATAATGTTGACAAGCTCGACCCAATCAACACGGCCATCTAAGAACTCTTCGAAACCAATCTGAGCGGCTCCGCCGATTGCAGATGTTGGAACTTCGAAGCTCTCCTGAGCTGTTCCCAGCTTGAAGATTTCGTAGACGCCAGCAAGTCCGACTCTGGTCACGAACTGCTTACCACGATTGCGGTTGTTCGCCATAGTCTTTCTACGGAAGATAGGTTTGTCACCTTGAGCAAAACGCTTAACTTCTGCGAATTGCATATAATTCATTTTTACTCTCTCAGGAACGATTTCAGAAAGAGTTTCTTCAATAATGCGGAAAATAGTATTTTTATTTTCACGATAGCTACGGAAGTCAGGAGCGAGTTCTTTGAACTGAGCGCGAAGGGCTTCCTGCATATTATCATAACTAAAATTCTCTCCATTAAAACTGTAAGCAACAGGAGCGGAGGGATCGGCTTTGGCAGCCATTTTAGCTAACTTTGTAAGTTCATCAATCTTTAACATAGTAGTCTTCTCTCCTTTCCCTATTATTTAATCCTCATAAGCTTAACAGCTCTCTGACGGTCGCCAAGATCATAAACCTTAACGACTTCGAATGTAGGATGAAGAGCATCAGCACCTTCACCTTCAGCAAGGTATCCATCAGCACCTGGAGTAAATTTCTTGCCCATAAGGTCAGCAGCATCAGCTTGTAAATCAGCCATAATACAATTTGTGGTGTAAATATCACCAATATTTGTTTTAAGTACACGAGGAACCATTCTGGTATCCGCGGGCATCATTTTCTTAGCCTTGTAATCGAAAGTCTCGGCAAAAGGATTATCAGTAGAATCCATTTCCCAAGGATCAGCTGGAGTAGTAACTTTAGGAATTGCATTACCATTGGCATCGACTCCACCATAGAAGCGGCCTTGAGTTTGCTGTTCCATTTGTTCTCCATCGATTGGGCTATAAACACGAGCAACATAATTGTCACGAAGCATAGCGAAATCGCAATCGCTTTGACCATCGCGATAAACTTTCACTTCATTGAAGACTAACATCCATTCGCCAGCGCCTTCGAAATCAACAACGCCATTAGCATAGTCGTAAGTTACAAACTGACCATTTTCAAGCATGTCAATATCAGCAGCGGCGGGTAACTGAGCGTAAATCTGACCAGTTCTCTGAGCAGACATATGGTTAGGTTCAACCTGACCGTAACCACGCTCAACAAATGTAGCCTTACCTAAACGTACTTTAGCCATTTGTCGTATCCTCCTATATTATCTATCATTGTTCTTGGTATCACGAAGAACTTTGATCCAATCTGGGATGTTATCGTCCTCATTATCTTCGTGGTCAAGATTATATGTAGTATCTTTAATAGAATTTTCTTCTCTTCCAGAAAGGTCTAACTTGTTACGAACACAAATAATTGATAACTTAGCTTCAATATCATCAATACTGTAATTATCAATATTATCTTGAACATCTTTCTTATCAGCTTCGGATAACATATAAAAACTATCAATCATTGCTTGCTTCTGATTGCGCTCAACTTCAAGTTTGAACTCTTTAAGAGTCGCATTCTCTTCATTAAGAGCAGTTAATTGTTCGTTCAAAGCAGCGAAAGAATTTTTCAATTCTTCCATTTCATTCTGAAGAGCAGAATATCTTTCTGTTAAATCTTGAAAATCTTCAAGGCTAAATTGAGCTGAACTGTCCTCGAGATTTTCTTCAGATTCTGGTTCTTCTTCCTCTGCACTCTCCTCAGGTTGTTCTTCTACCTCAGGATCGGCTTCAGGTTCTTCTGCGGCGAGCTCGAACTCAGCGATCGGCTCAGCAGGCTCTTCCACAGATTGTTCTTCGGCGGCTGCCTCGTCTACAACCTCAGTCTCCTGGGCCGCAAACTCAGTAGTCACTTCTTCTTCTGGATTAAGAACCTTATCCAATGTTTTTTCTTCATTGTCCATTGGGGTGTCTTCTCCTTTCAGTTTCTTTACTTCTTGCATCAATTTAAAGATTTTTTGATTGAAACTTTCATCTAAGGAAAATTCTTTCGCAATTTGAGCACCTTCGAAACAAGGCTCATAATCTTCGCCTAAAATGCAGAGTTTAGAAATTATTGCTTCATTGATAATAAAGAACATAGCATCCTAATTATCATTTGTTGCCCAAAATCCTTGCATAGAATTTTCATCTAATTCCATAGATTGATTATTACCTTTATCAATAATTCTTTGAGTTTCTGGATATTGACCTGTCCACAAATACCCTTCAGTTACTAGATATTCATGCTCAACGCCATCGTCAAAAAACTTCTGAAACCAAACCTTTGCATTTAAATCAACAAAGCCATAAGGTCTAGTAGTATCATTGACTTCCCAATTAGCGGTATTAATCATTCTATTATGCTCTTGGAAATCTTCACTCTTCATATCATAGTAACCAACAATGGGGCTACCTGGTAAAGAATTAGCTAAATCCAAAGCAGTATTTTTTGTAATCACAGAACCATTTCGATTAGGTTCATTACCAACGTAACAAACTTTAATCTAACATTTTGAAATGAAAGGGTTTAAAGAAGTTACGTTAATAAGCTCGATAGGAGCTCCAGTAGGAATACTAGTATGTGTCATTTCTTTAACCCCTCTCAACTCATTGATTCTTTATTCTAAATAGTTTTTTCACTTAACTCACTTTCATCCTTTGCGGGACGCCCAGCTTCCTTCGTTTCGCCGCCCTTGGCCGCAATCTATTGCTGTGTGGCCGCACTGGCATCACTCTTATCACCGGTTGTCTGCGCACGCTCATCCTTCATTGCCCGCAAATCTTCTCCACTCATAGTTGAAGACATCATAGGCGGAATCATGATTTCGCTCAAATGAAGAACGTCATTCTCAAACAATGCTGTATTCAAAATAAAGCTTTGAGATTGACCAAGCGCAATCTGTGGGAGCATTTTTGAAAAACCTATTGTCGTCTATTCTTTATATAATTTTGCTAACGCTTGATAATTGTATTGAGTTGTACCAAGCATATAAAGTCTAAAATTATATTTCTTCTTATTCTTGCTTCTCTTCTAAGCTATATTATCGAACAAATATTCAAGTTGTAAGATTAAGTCACGCACAGAACCTTCATCAGCAAGAATAGATTTTTCCAAAGATAAATTACCATCTGTATTAAACAAATTCTTTGAGACACCTAAAGCATTATAAACAGTTCTCTCAGCGTTATTTAAAGAGTCATCACTTACAGTAGCATTAGCATCTGAAACCGCAATATCTTTAACATCAGTGAAAGTCGTTAATACATCAACGCCAATCGCATCAGACAACATATCTACGGCATTGTTATGAATATCTCTTGCTTCATCAACGTCAAAGATTAAATCACCATTTTTATCAAGCGGCAATTTCTACACAATAATCTTTAACAACTTCTGGAGCTGTCGCTGTCTATCAATTCCCTAAGTAATTCCTAAGTCTATAATCTCAGGAATCGCATTAACAAACAAGGGCAAATCACTAGTTCCGGTAATTGATAATTTAAAACAAGAACCTGGATCTAATAAATACCAACGTCCGCCTTTTACGTCATCATTCATGTTTTCACGAGGTAATTTTCCTTGTTTATAAAGTAAATAACCTTCTTTGAACTCTTTAGGGAATAACTCAAGAACCTTCATTCTATAAAGAGTATCAGGATAAGCCGCATCAAAGAAGCTCATATCAAATTCAACTGCGGGCACTCCCCGCACATTGAATCTTGATCGGCAATATTTCCAAGGTAATTCTTGAATAATTAATGCTTCTTCTCCTTCTTCGGCATAACCATAATATACTCCGTCTCGCAGTACCCCTAAAGCCATGTCCGCACTTATTTTCTTGATATGGCTATTATCAAAAAAGTCCAATAACTATTTAAACTCTTTAACAACTGCATCTTCTTTTGCGTTATCGCTAAAAATCTCTGGTACAGCATACCAATCATAACGATACATGGTCGCAAAATAATTTATAATTTTCTGATAAATACCATTTGTTCTATAATAATAAGCCGAAATTTGGCGCAACAGCGGAATATTGTTATCTATTAAAGCTTGGATCACAAAATGTTTGCTGCGAAAATTAGCTTTATCTAATTTCTTATAATAACCTAAATCAATAGTCGCATCATCAACCACTTTATTAGGCAACTTAATTCTCGCAAAGTTTGTAGATGGTGAGGAGGAAGGAGCAATCATATTAAAGCCCTTATCCCGGATAGCTTTTTGTCTATCTTCCATATTTAACCTCCTTAGTATCCAGCTTTTTCCATAATATAATCATAAGAAATTAAATTTTCTTCTGTGTACGGAATCTCTATTAAGGTAAAGCCATGTAAAGCACAAAATCTACGTTTCTTATTATCATTATACTATTGCTGATAAAAGCCGCGTTTGCCACCAAATTTACTACTCGGCTCATAATGCTGGCGTCCTTGATACTCTATAAAGAAATCAATATTGCCATCATCATCAAAGACGACAAAATCAAATCGGAGAGGTTTCCCATTGGAACTTGTTAGTCCTTCAATACTATATTCCATTTCGTAGTTCATATTATATTCATCAAGTATCTCATGAATTTTTCTTTCTCCACGACTGGCATCCATTGGCCGCACCCTCCTTCCTCAATTTTTAAACATCCAATCCGCAGCATGGAATTTCTTTTTCTTCTTCTTATTCTCTTCTTCTTCCTTAATATAATATAATCCATACTCAAAAGCAGAAAATTTATCCTTCTTAATTCCTGAATTAACACGCTTCAAAATGATATTCACGCCTTCATTTTCTTCACGCAAATTCATCATCTCTTCACGTAATATGGAAGTTAAAGTAAATGGTTTTAAATAATTTGTCCTTTCTTCTGGAGTCATATTTTGTCCTAATTTAGTCCCTAATAATTTTGCCTTAGCAACTTGCTAATCTATTAAGAATTTAACCCTTCCAGAAGAAAGCTATGACTGCGCATTGGTATGCGCTTCGGTGTTGATTGGAGCATTCGCTTTAATTAAATACATAGCGTCCTCCTCACAACTTGGAGTTTTAAATTTCTTATAAGTCTCTTTTGGATCTTCTCCTGTAACAGTACCCCCATAAACTCCAAAATCAGGATACAACTCATTGAAGTCCTCATCAAGCTGCGGCTTGACCATAAAATCTACTAAACCGGTACCAAGACCGTTAGCATCAATGACCACCCGCTTCGCTTTATATTTATAATATAAGCCTTTAATAGCTTTCGCCTAACTTTCAAAATGATCGGCTTCAATATTATAAATATTGACCAAACTTTTTATTGCGGCAGCTTGCGGTTGCGGAATAACCTTAAAAACGCACACAATTGAGTCGCATCCCTTAGTGCTTCGCGCAACGTCCACCGCAAGAATATAATAACTTGACTTACTTGACCTGCCAGAATATTCATACTCAGGTTGTTTCAACACCCTATTGCGGTCAAAGGCTTCCGAGTTAAAGAACGCATCTTCAACAGTACCAGACCAGCGGGAAAGATATTCTCTTTCAAAAGCCGCATCATTGAACGTACCATCCATCTTTAAATCTCGAATGAAGTCTTTATCCAATAATTTAACTAAAACAGGAATCTTATAAGTACCACCCATAATCATTGCCCGCTCAGGCTTAATAATCTGCCAAATCAGTAATTGAATCAATTTTTCATAAGCAAATGTATTCTTATACCCAGCAGTTGTAATGTAAAGCTATGCTTTATTTAACTGCTCTTCTGGATGAGTAGAACCATCCATACACATACGAGAAATGTTCATTGTAGGAATAATAACCTGTGAAAGGATATCGCCATCAACACCTACACACTCTTCAATTACACCGCAGTGCCTACGTTTACCACGAGATGTTTCCCTGGCCGCAATGTTATCAAAGTAAGAACCATTCTTAAAAATATATTTACAATAATCCTTGCCTTCAAGAGTTTGTCCTCTGGACCAATCTATCTCTCTTTCAATAGCAGGGATTAAAGAACAGATTTCCTGAACTTTTTCTTTCATAATACCAGAAGCCTGTTCTTTTCCTCCAGAAGTAACAAAGAGTTTACAACGAGGATATAAAATACAGCGAATCATCAAAGTCATTATAGCAAGGAATGATTTTGAATAAGCACGCGGGAAAACACAATACACATACTGATGCCGCATCGCTGCCCGCAAAAATAATCGCTGATAAAAGTAGAAATGGAAATCTTGCGGATTCCCATACTCTAAAAGCTAATCAATAAATAAATCGGGATACTCACGCCAAAAGGAGATATACTGTCTTGCTATTGGTATGATAGCCCGCACGCGTTCCTCAGATAATCCAACTTTCTTGCGGTCCTATGATAAATTTAATAAATCTTGTAAAGCCATTACTTAGCACCGCCTTCTTTAACATTCTCATAGATTTCGGAATCACTTTGTTCTTCCTCATCTAAGAAATCATCAAAATCTACGAAATCTTGATCTTTAAGTTCTTCGACTTGCTCAAATGTTAATTCTTCATCTTCAATATCTTCGTCTTCTTCTTTAGACTCCTCTTCGACCATCTGCTTAACCGCAGACTCTATTAAGTTACCAAGGTTCATTTCTTCTGTGACTAACGTTCTTGTATAATCATTAATATCACGAAGTGTTTCATCAACTTTATCATTAGGTTTATCAATATAGAAACGTGGAATAAACCCTTCTTTCTCGCAAAGAAGCACTAATTCAGAAATAGAATCTAAGAACTCACGCTCATTACTCTTATTCTGAACCGCAGTAAATTTACCACTTTTCATCAACTAGTCATACATACGGATCATCTTCTGCGCGCCATCTACATCACCCATGTCAAGTAATTGATTACTCTTTAACGAAGTCTTACATACCATTTTTAGAGTATCTTCATGCCCAGCTCCCTAAATGTCATAGGACTGCATCATTTCTTGGTATAACTGTTCAAGCTTAACCCACTCTTCTGGACGATATGTTTTTCCCCATTTAAGCCGCAGATAACGACGATCGTCATCTGTTAATTCCATATTGATGTCGTCATCGCTGGTGTCCTGGCTATTATACCATGGCTGCGGTGCGCTGCTTTGGCCGATCGGTTCAACAGGCTGCGCCGCAGGCTCCTCTTTTTGCGGAGGGGGTGGAATTGGATCCGCAACTTCCAAATTCGTCAGGCTCTAATTATTCAAATCAATAGCTCGCGCAATATCAGAAGCTTCATATCCTTGTGCCAACATGTGCTGGCGGATTTCATTGTTCTTCATTTCCATGAGGAACTCAGTATCTTTATATCTATAATCTCTATATTGCTTTAATTTCATCTTGGACAAGTATCTTCCCAAGATAGTAGTCCCCGTCACCTTACTGCGATCTTTGCCATACTTAGCAAGGGTATCATTCCACTCATCCGGCACAAAAGGAACATCAATTTCTTGTAAAATCCATAAGAAGGTATTGGGATTCCAATTATCAACATGCATTGTAAGACAATTTTTACAAAGATTTAGATAGCCATCAGGATATTTTTCTTTATTGTTTGTCTAATAAAACTAATTAACTCGCATTGTCTTATTGCATTTTTCACAATAATGACTTACAGCTGCTTCTGCCATCTTAAAACCTCCTTTCTTTACCGGTATTTAAAATTTGTTCGACCGCATTACACTTTTTTGCCCTTAGTATTGCGGCAAACTTTACAAATACTATAAAAACCATCTTTAGAGGTTTTATTTTTACTGAAATATTTATTATGTGCAAGTTTGATTTGGCCGCATCGGCTACAGCGTTTGTAGCGACCTTTGGCCTCATTTAAATAATACCAATCAAGAAGCTCATCTTCGGCTGCCGAAGCGATGAGACTTGGGATCTTATTTCGCCACAGCGATGATATGTACTCGAGGCTGTGCCGCACCCCAAATTTGTATTCAATAGCTGATTGAATTTCAAGATTTGTTAAACCATCAATTTTATCTATAACAATTTCTTCATAAAGCGGATAATTTTTAAGGGCGGCCGCACTGACCTTATCAAAATCTTCCATCAGCGCCCACAGATCGCCTTCAAAATCACCCCATCCATCTTCCCGCAGTCGGGAATAGTTACACAGAATGATTGAACAAATCTTTGGATTACATAATGAAATACCCTGGGGTTCGACGTATCCATTTTCGGTAAATGCAAATGAATCATCTAGCCGCATAGGGAATTTAACGTGTGTAGTTTTATTTAATTTGATTGGCCGGCGATAAGACTCTTTGATAATGTATTGGTCTTTCCGCATGTCAATAATTGCTTTTTTAATGATAAAAGCGTCTCGTCCTTCAGCTGTTTTGAGCCGCTCCTCCCAACGTTTGATGCTGTCGCGCAAATCGCGCAGAGGAGGAATTTCCTCAAGGTCTTTCTTCGTTATTGTTATCTTAGGTTGAAATATTGTATTGCGGGTATTGTCACCCATTAAGTTATAAATGCCATCTTCTCCGTTTTCTAATTGCTCTATAAGTCCTTCGTATGAGGTTTCTCTTTTATTAACTGTTGCGAGACGATTTTCGGTGAGTATTTTTTTCTCTTTTTTCTCCTACTTCTCCATGCAGAGAACAAGATAATCGGCAAGAATCTCAAGATATTTTTCATTAGGGTTGGGATTCTCAGCGAGGATTTGTTCTACTACTTTTTTTCTTTCTTCTGGAGAAGTAATTGTATAATCTAATTTAATTATTTTGACCACCTCCAGTCTCTATGGTAAAATATACCGAAAAATTTTAGTGGAGTCAAGTTGAAATTCTAAAAATTTTTTGATATAATTATAGTATGAAAAGTGAAAGGGGAAAATTATGGAAACCGTTGATTGGATTTTACTTCTTATAGTTTTTTTGATTTGTTTTGGAATTCCTTTTGGATTATTTATTAAATCAATGTCGGATAGGTTTTATGATGATTTGGTCTGGCCGATCTGCCAGAGGAGCAAACGCTACATGAAAATTTATCTGGCAAATTACAAGCACCCTAAAAAAGTGTGGGAAATAATTAAAGCTGATATGGAAGATAAGATGCGGCTAGTCGATGATGAGACGGAGCGCACTGAAAGGATTAAAAATGGACGCAGTTGAGTTTTTAAAAAAGCAGCATGAAATTTGTGAACATTATTTATTTTGCGAAAAATGTCCACTAAATACTAACGGATGCATAAATGGAGTTCAATTTGAAGAAGTTGTTAAAACAGTTGAAAATTGGCATCCATACAAGACACGCCAGGCCGCATTCTTGGAGGCTTGGCCGCACGCTAAAATCGTAAAAGATGATATTTTAAATCTTTGTCCAAAAGATATTGATGATACCTTAGATATTAATTGTAATCTCCCTTTCTCGTGTATGAAATGTCGCAAGACATATTGGCTTGGACCCGCGGAGGAAAATTAATGGACGCAGTAGAGTATTTTAAAATAAAAGGTCGCATGTGTGCGGCCAATGATGATGAATACTGTGATAGCTGCCCGCTGGCTATTGATTGTTTTTCTAAGGAATTGAAAGATCCAGAAGAAGCAGTTAAGATCGTGAAAGAGTGGAATGAGAAGCACCCTGGCCGCACAAGACAGGACGCGTTTTTGGAAATGTATCCAGACGTTAAAACATTTAAAGGTGCTTATGCCGAACCAATAATTCTTATTAAACCATGTTCACTAATAAAAAGTTATGCAAATGAAAGTCGATGCGGAAAATTGGATTGTTTGGAATGTAGGCGATTATTTTGGTGGGAGGAAGTAGATGCTGAAGTGAATGAGCTTGTGCGGTGCGGCGAATGCAAGTGGCGCAATGACCAAGGGCGATGCACTTACATCGCGCAGATTTACCCGCTGGTGGCCGCAAATCATTTCTGCGGGTATGGGGCGCGTAAGCAATGATGGCGCTCACTCCGGATTTTGTATTTGGGCTGGTCGGCACTTTTGTGATTATTTTTGTTATGTGCTTGGTTGCGGCCGGGGCTGAGACGATACTGATAAAGCGGAATCAGATGACAAAACCAAGGGAGCTGCTGATTCTGGTGGTGTTCTATGCGGTGACTATTGGCGGCGTTGTACTTTATGTGTGGATACTGGAGAGGGTTTTGTTATGAACTGGATTGATGTGAGCCTGGCGCTGAAGACGCTGCAGGAGATTTGTAGTGATAATGAAGAGAATTGTAAGCTGTGTCCTTTTGGGCGCAATGGGTGCGTTTTTATGGAGCTACCGCCTGATTGGGATGTGAAGAGAATAGTTGATGAGGTGAAAGATTGGCGTGCTGGTAAATGATAAGAGCTTCGAGAGAGGCTCTTTTTTATTTTCTCCTGGAAATGGGAGGGGGTGGGGAGATGAGGGGAGACTGAGACGGGGAAAAATATTTGGTGGGAGTTTTTTCCAGACAGAAGTGGGGCACGATTGCTGGAGGATAAATAGCCCATAATACCTGGCCGGTCTATTGTCAGCTTGCGAGAAAGGCCTATCCACCCTCCGTCAAAAGCCCGGGGAAATAACGTGCTTTGTCAGGTCGCCAGCGGACCAGAGGCGACCTGATTTCCAGCAAAACAGCACTACAGAAAACTTTTTCGCAAACTTTAGCGCTTTAAAGCACTAAAGCACTTTTCCTTAATCGGTGAGACGCTGCATCTCACCTTCTTTGCACACGTCAGCCAGTTAGCCACTGCTAACCACCACAGCGCAGCAGTTGTGCAACATGCACAAAGGCACAGTGTTGTGCATGTTGCACAAAGAGCAGCAAGGTAACGAGTGCAAGGGCAGCCACTTTAGTGCGTTAAAGCACTGAAGCGCAAAACAGCCAAGAGGTGCAGAGTCACTGACTAACAGCTACTACACGGCAGACAGTTAGCCACTGCTAACTACACACACCAAGAGGACAACTGTTGTAAATACATTACTTTAACACATTAAAGTATTAAAGAGCTAAGGAGCTAATGACCAACAGAGCAGATGATGACCTCTTCCGATGCTGAGAGGATCAGCAGACCAACAGAAGGACAGACAGACAGAGAGACACACACAAAGAGAGAGACACAACGACACAACACACACAGAGAGACAATGATACAATGATGACACAATAGAATAATACACAAGAGAGACAGATAGATAGAGAGACACTAGGAGGAGTAGTAGTGTAGGGCGTGCGGCCTTTGCTCTACGACTACACACAGAGGAGCAGCACAGATACACAGCACAGAGCAGCGACCGCACGCACTACACAGCACAAGGACAAGGTGATGACCTCTTCCGAAGGCAACGAAAGAGGTAAAAAACTTTACAAAAAACACTTGACAGAATCGCTAAGATGTGTTATACTATACTCAAAGATCAAGATAAGAAAAGGAGACACAATCCAATGACTAAGAAGCAAGCCAAAGAGAAGGCTAAGAAGATGCGAGTGTTCATACCTATGAACACAGGCACGAGAGTAGAGCAGACAAAGAAGAGCTACAACAGAAGGACAAGCAAGCAAGAGACAAGAAGACTTGCCAAAGACTACGACTAAGAGAAGAGCAAAAGCTCTTCTTTATTACTATGTAAACACACACAGAGAGAGACAAAGAAAGAAGCAAAGAAAAGATAAAAAAACTTGTAAAAAGCTATTGACAAACTACGCAAACTATGTTATACTATAATCAGAAAGAACAAAGAAAGGAACCGGAAACATGATTAACATTAGAAGCCTTAAGAAACTCAACAACAACGAAGGTCTGACACTGAAGGAAGGCAAGCCTATCACCTACAAGAGCGGATGGCAGGTAGCGACCGAAGGCAAAGAGACCAAAGACATCAAAGAAGCAATGAAGATGATCAAAGAGTATAAAGGAAATTGTGGAGTTTGGTTCGCAGATGGTATCTACTACATTGACAAGAGCCACAGAGAGAGCACGAAGAGAGAAGCAATGAGAATCGGCAGAGAGTGCAACCAAATCTCGATTCTGAAATGGTCAAACATGAGCCTTAGCTACTGCTAAGGCTTTTTATTTTTAGTTTAAGTTTTTTAAAATTGCCTATTGACAAAAGCGTCAGCTTGTGCTATAATAAACACAGTGGAGGAGGGGCATCGGTTAGCCTATGCTAACTCGATAGCCTCTTCCAAAAAAAGTTAAAAAAGTTTCAAAAAGGTGTTGACAAACCGGACAAGCTGTGTTATAATAATCTCAGAAAGGTTGAGAGAACAACCAAAAAAAAGGAGAAAACAAAAATGACAAACCTGATGAACCTCACAAATGAAGAACTTGACAGAGTGTATGATGAAGCTTGCGAAGCTACCAACGAATGCTACTACGAGTGGATTGACAAAGACGAAAAGCTCACCGCAAGAAATGAACAGAAATGGACAAAAGCTTGCAAGATGGTTGAAGCAATCGAAGATGAGTACAAAAGAAGGGGCTTGATCTAAGCCCCAAAATTTTTTTAAAAAACCTATTGACAAACCTCGTCCGGTGTGCTATAATAATCTCAGAAAACAAAACAAAGGAGAACACAAAATGATTACACTTGAACTTCACTACAGCAACCGCACTGAGTATCAGGTATGGACAAGCGAATGGGCAACAATCCAAATTGCCATTCAGTTAATGAAACAAGACAAAGCAATCAACTACTGCATGGTAGTAAATCAGGAAACTTGCGAAGTAATCGAAATCCCTCGGAAATGAGGGATTTAATTTTTTTTTAAAAAGTGCTTGACAAATTGTCCGGTCTATGGTATACTATAATCAAGAAAACAAACAAAGGAGAAAACACAAATGGCAACGATCTACGCGGTAGTAAGAGTACAGAACGACATGAGAGAGGTTTCAATCAATCCGGTTCACGTCTATTCCAAACAAACGTCAAATCTTGAAATAATGAAAGCCTACAAAAAAGAGATCGAAGGTAAGTATCCGTGGGCAAAGGTTTATTTAGTAAGTAGAGAAAAAGCGGCAGAAATGAGAAAGATCGGCGCTCAGTATTTCGAAAATTACGTAGACAGAGCATGGAGAAAAGCCTTTGAAAAAGCAACTGGAAAAAAATTTGAAAGATGGGGTTGACAAACCCCTCTTTTTGTGTTATACTATAATCAGAAAGAAGCAAGGAGAGCCGCCAAAGTGGGGGCGCAGGTACCGAGCCTGCCATTTTTTAAGTGTGCGGGCCGCACTCAAAAAACTTGAAAAAATTTCAAAAAACCTATTGACAAATCAAAACCGGTATGGTATAATAAACTCAGAAAGGTTGAGAGAGGAACACAAGGCCCAGGCGGGCAGTACAGGTTTCACACTTACCAAAGGGCAGGTGAGAAGCTTCGGAGAACCCGCTGACCTCCTCCAAAAACTACTTGACAAATTAAAAAATCTATGTTATAATAAAGAAAAAGAAATCAAGAGGTGAACAAAAATGACAATCGGGGAACTGCTTTTCTTCTGGACAGTATTTGGAATTATCGCTCTTATCGCACTACACAAAGAAGCCAAAAGAGAACGTGAAAGATGGCACAGACGCTACAACATGAGACGCGGAAACTATCAAGCATTAAAGAAAGGAAGATAGAAAAATGACGAAAGAGGAAATGACCAAAAGGTTGAATGAACTGAATAGAGCAAGATTCTTACTTGCGATGAAAGACTATTGGAGCAGAGCAGACTTCGACCGCGATGATGAAATGCGGGCGGAAATGCTGAAGCTGGAAAAAGCATTAGAAAAATTCTAAAAAAAGGTTGACAAACCTTTTATCCGGTGGTATAATAAATACATAAGATAAAGAAAGGAGATCATAAAAAAATGAAGTCAAAAGAAGAAAATGTAGGGCTTGTAGGATGGCCACTTGATTATGACCCTTGTGAAATTTATGCAAAAGATGTAAGTATTTTTTTAGGATTTTTTGAAACTTATGAAGAAGCCGTTGAAGAAGGCAATAAACTTGTAAAAGAAAGAAAAATTTCTGACTTTGAGACATACGTAAACTAAAGAAGAGCCGAAAGGCTCTTTTTTGTTGTGCGGCCCGGGCCGCCGCTCTCGGCCGCTTGGCCCCCGTTTTTGGGCACATTGCACAATAGCAGATATTTTTTTCGCCGCGATTTTGTGCATTTTGACTATTGCGTTTATCCCGAAATTGTGGTATCATTAATACAATGAAAGAGA
>JAEEGL012911954.1_pt1 | contig 70285 bp, 47 predicted proteins | sample 9134231 | NCBI WGS metagenome assembly JAEEGL01 (sample SAMN16246548, study PRJNA631951) | gut metagenome | biome: gut microbiome; feature: rumen; material: fiber-attached | host: Bos | place: Iran: Karaj | collected 2018-10
ACTGATAAAGTTGACATAGTGCACCTGGATAGTAAGTGTTGTTGGTGTGGTCCAGGCATATGCCGCAGCAGTTGCGAAGTTGTGACGCAGTCCGTTGAAGCGGCCCTTGGGGGTGATGGAATATGGCGGCTCGCCCGTGAGAAAACCGTAACGCCAGTTCCCATATCCTAGCGGGATAAACTCATCTCGCCCGTCGTGATAGTAGAGTCGCATCATCATCTGCTTGTCCTGCTCGCTGACCTTGACCAGGTCGATACCATGCTTGTTGGGCTGCAACTTAAAATCGGCATGGGCCACGCGCGGCGACTTCTGCTTGCCTTGTGGCAAGGGCAAAGAGGCTGTGTTGCACGATGCATTCAGCCGTTTTGCGACTTTCGGATCGCCCTTGTCAACACGATCAACGCCAGGCATCAGTTGGTTCCAGATGCATGCCAGTTCGCCATGCCCGCGTCGGCTCACCCCCAAGATGACCACGACGATGTCGCTAGCGGGATCCATCACCACATATTGTCCCAAGGCGCCATCGGCACGATAAGCCGTCGGCCACTTGCAACGCCATACTTGATAACAATATCCCTGATTACCATCGGTGGGTGCTTTCCCCTCGGCATCGTCATAGTTGATGTGGCATGTTGTCATCTCGTCAATCCACTTTTCAGGCACCAGTTGGCGTCCTTCCCACTGTCCGCGTTGCAGCATCATGACGCCCACCTTGGCAAGCGACTCGGCCTGGATGCGCAGTCCCCAGCCGCCTGTACACACTCCGTTTGGGCTCAGTTGCCAGTCCACCTCAGTGATGTGCATCGGGCCGAAAACGCGTTCGTTGAGCAGTTGCAACACCGTCTTGCCCGTCACTCGTTGCACGATTGCCGAGAGCATATAGGTTGACATCGAGTCGTAGAGCAAGTGCCCGCCCGGCTCGTTGACGGGTTTGGCAAGCCAAGTGCGCTCCCAGTCGGTCACCCGGCTACGCATCACCCAGTCGGGCGTGATGCCGCTGCTCATGGTCAACAAGTTGCGCACGGTCATTTGTGCCAAAGCGTCACTTACAGTGTCGGGCAACTGGTCGTACATAATCGTAGCCACACGGTCGTCAAGTCGCAGACGATTGTCGGCGATGGCAAGTCCCACCGCCAGCGCAACAAAGGTCTTGCTGGCCGAGTAAAGGGTATGGGCATCCTCGGCGCGGAATGGTGCGGGATGTACCTCGGCCACCACATGACCATGTCGCACGACCATCACATGGTGAACCTCGGTCTCGGGTAGCGCAAGCAGCGAGTCGACAAACTGGTTCACGGCGAGTGTGCTCAGTCCTTGTTGGGCAGGTGTGGAACGTGGCAGTTCACCCGTCTGCGCTTGCACGATTGTCACCGCTGCCAACAGCAGGACAAATGCGAATATCTTCTTCATTTCAATCGTATTTTAGTTTTGGCATATTATTTGCTCAAAACAACAAAGGTAGACCAAAAGTCGCAAATATCCAAATATTTTGTCGAAAATTGCGTCAGATTCTAAAATAATTACTACCTTTGTCAATTAAGACAGAACTTTACAAAATGAGATATACCTGTCCCAAGTGCGGCAAGCACATTGACCTGAGTGTCGAGGCACTCATAGCCGCCGAATATAAGACCGTCTGCCCGCAGTGTCTCACCCGTCTGGAGATTGTGGGCGATTATGCCTACGTTCCCCTAGATGATGGTTCTCTGGAGTTGCGACGCGATCCAGTTCCCGAACCTGCATCGTCCACCACCGAGGTTATCGAGACCGCCGAGATCATCGACAACGGTGCTCCCCCACCCCCGCTGCCTTCACAGCTAGGCGGTGAAGGTCGCGACCCGCTCTTCGATGAGGCTGTACGCTACCTGGGCCAGTGCAGTGCCATCACGCCAATCATGCTTCGTGATTATTTCAATATCCCCCTCGAGCGTGCTCAAAACTTGATTGCCCAACTCGAGCAAGCGGGTTGCATTGGGCCTTATCGGGGCGGTGCTCCACGCAAGATTCTCATTGACCATCGTGAGGGTCTGCCCAATCCCTACAATTACGGCCAACGCTTTGACTCCTCACAAGCACAACAGGCGAGCCAGGGTCAACAACCACAAGAGGGCAAGACAGTGAAAATCAACTGTCTTGGCTGCCTCTTCTGGACTCTTATCTTTGCCTTGCTTATCTTCATGATTGTCAAGTAATTCTTAATTCACACATAAAATGTACTATCTTTATATCGACGACCAGCAACGCGGCCCGTTCAGCATTGAACAGTTGGCTGAGATGGGGATTACCCCCGAGACCGAGGTTTGGACCGAAGGGATGCCCGACTGGAAACAAGCCGGCGATGTCCCTGCCCTGACCACCTTGTTGCAACGCTTGGAATATGAACGTCACAGTGCCGCCGCCCAGCCCACTACTCCGCCAAAGCACAACCCGATTCCACCCGTTCCGCCGTCATGGGACGAGCCTGCTCCCGCAGTTTCCAACACACAACCCGAGCCCAAGCGTAAGGGCGGCTGCACCAAGTGGCTGATTGCCTTGTTGATTCTCTGTGTCATGCTGGGCGTTCTCGTCGTTACCGTCCCCGACCGCGAGGCACATCGCCAAGCCATTGTCGGTTCATCGCGAGAGTGGGTTGGTGAAAAAGTCGAGGAGCGAGACATGGGCGACATTCTGGGCGAACTAATCAAGTGGGTGTCGGGCAAAGGTGCCGACATCGCCATCGACCAACTGCTGCAAGTTGACAACCACTTCATCTACTCCACTGGCAAACTCATGGTGGGCGAGAAGCCCAAGACCATCTCGCTGGGAATCTTGGGACATGTGTTCACCTTCGGCAAGGACGACATCGACCAGGTACTGAAAGAAGCTATGGGCATCGACATGAGCCGCGCCGAGGAGCCCAGCGTAGGTGTCACCCCGCCTCCTACCAGCGAACCTGACGAACCCGCCATAGCGCCCGATGACACCCTGGGTAGCGTCACGCCCCGCGAGGATAATGAGCCCTACGACCCTGCGCAAGCGATGCTCGACAGCCTAGCCGAACAAGCGAAGCGCGAGGCCATCCGTGTCGCGAAAGAATGGGCCAAGAAACAGATTGACAACCTTTGATTAATTCATAATTCATAATTCATAAAGAATGCAGCCTGGCAGAAATCTGCCAGGCTGCATTGTGCATTGTGCATTGACTAAGCCTTGCCGAGCATGAGGTTGATGACTGCATTGACATCTGCGATGTCGATATCTGTATCGCCATCGGTGACGTATGCGCGACCTCCGTAGTTGTCGGCACTGTCCTTGCCCAACATGATGTTGATGATGATGTTCACATCAGCGATGTCGACCACTCCGTCATTGTTCACGTCGCCGCGCAGTGTGACGACAACAGCATCACGCAGGGTGACTGTCTCGATGTTGCTCGCCTCACTAAAGGTGTCGTTGACATAGACTGCCTCGACATAATAGTTGAATGTGCTATAGCCCTTCAAGTCGGTGACGGTATAGCTCATGTCGGTGATGCCCTCGATGACACGCTGCAACGAGTCGCCTTGCTCGATGGCAGCCAGCAACGGAGCCTTGGCATTCTCCTCACTGTACTCACCGGCATAAATCTTGAGAGCGGTCAACTGAACGGGTTTTCCGCTGGTCGTTGAGAAGCGCACAAACGCATTGTCCACGGCATTACCTTGCAGCACTTGCGTATAGGTATTCGCAGACGTGCTTACCGCGACCGACTGGCTCTTGTTGACCGATGTTCCTTGTCCCACGGCGATGGTCAATTTTGTGCCAGTGGCTGCTGCCTTGGCATTAGCAACGATGGTTACCTTTCCGTCATATTCAGTCAAGTCAAGAGCGGGCGTGGTGAGTTTGCCTGCCAAGTTGTTTCCGTCGTATCCCACTTGCTGGTCGCCAATCTGCATATATCCCTGGTGGCTGAAAATGTTCTCTCCCGTCCAGCCTTCTAGACCGTAGCTGGCCAAATTGGGGGAGATATCGGTGAAGTCAGTCCACCACCACGTAGTCTGAGACACATCCTGCCAGTTGGTGAAACTCTTGTCATAGAGCAACTCGTATTGTGGCTTGTAGTTGACATGAAGGGTATAGCTCTTCACATTCTCGACAGGCGAGGCATCAACCCATTCGGCACGGAATGAATGCGAGGTGATGGCAGTCGTGTCAGCAGGCTGCATCACTGGAGTCTCCGACTCAATCATTCCCTCGCCAACGAGCTTGACGGTGAGCGTATCCACACCCTCGCACGCAACATCGATGGTAGCATTATAGATGGTGATCTCGGTAGGCCTGAACGTAACGGTGACGGTAGCACCCTGCTCCTGTGACACCTGCGCATTGGTGAGCGAGGTTTTGTCAATGGTGAACACACCATTCTCGTCGTTGACAGTCAGAACAGCATCGGCAGGCAATGCTTTTCCCTTGACTAGGAAAGTGGCAGTCTTCTCTCCGCCGGCCTTCACCTTCAGCCCCATACTGTCGGTCGTGACGCTCAGTTCGGCTTTGTTATACCACAACGAAGCGGTGCCATCATCGTTGAGGATGATTTCGGTCACGGGTTTGTTCAGCACGCCTGCACCACCCGTTGAACTTGCTAACTGGCCGTTGGCCCTCATGTTCAGTACCATTGCCGGTGTCGAGTTGGGCGTGAGCGCATGGTTGGTCTCACCAAAGAGGTCGGTATTCTCGCTGAAAGCGTTCAGCTGGTTGTCGGCTGCGATGACGGTGGCGAGCTGCATTTCAAAGTTATTGGGTGTATTGGCTTCCCAACGGCTAGGCACGTATGTGAAGTGCGTGATGAGCACACCCTCGTCAGCGATGTACTGGTCCCAGCCCTGTTGACGGCGGTTTTCTAGAATATAATACTCATTTTGGTTCAAGTGGCTGGTAATCTGGATGGCTTGGTCGGTCTCCTCGCTTTTGTTGTTGAACACCGACAAGGTGTAGTGCGTATTGTCGACCGGGGTAATATAGTCCAGCCACCCCATGAAGTTCTTCTCGTAAGCACTGTATCCGATGGGCGTGTCCCCGCTGACCGAGCCGCCGTTGTAGCATGCCCCATCCATCAGGCTCCAGTTTCCCATACCATAGTAGCTGGCACCATTGGTGGCATAGAAGTCGGGCAATCCCAGGCAGTGCGAGAACTCGTGGCAGAAGGTGCCGATGCCGTCCATGATGGTACCACTGTCGCGACTACCGCTAATCTCGTTAAACACGGCAAAGCGATTGACCAGCACACCATTGAGTGTATAAGGACCGGTGCCGTCTCCATAATAGGCACCCGAGGCGAGATCCCACTGGCACGGCCAAATGGAGCTGGGGACAGTGTAACTGGCCTGCGCCTCACCCACACCGGCATACACGACGATGCACACATCGGCCTCGCCATCGCCATCGTTGTCATACTGACTCCAGTCGATATCGTCGCCAGCCGCCTCGATGGCATGACAGACCATCGTCGCCACGCACGAGTCGTTGTCACCTTGATTGCCGCCATAGTATGCACGATGTTTAGGCAAGTCGTAGATGCCATACAAGTCATATTGCGGGGTATACTTGCCGTTGCTCTGGTCCAAGAAGTACTGGTACACGCTCTTGGCCCCATTCTTGTATTGAGCCTCAAACTCTGACATCGTGTGGCACATCTTCTTGTCGGTGTATTGCACCAACAAGATAGGTACTCGCGGGCTGCCCATGGTGGGCACCTGGGTGTCACCAACCTTGCGCGGACGGGCCGAGGCTTGGCGGGCACGGGCGCGCGCAGGCATCGTCATAGCCTGCTGCATCGATGCTTTTTGCCCCTCGATGAAACTCTGTTCGGCACCGGTGCGGTCCATAACGTTGTGCGCCATCACGCTCGACACACCCGTGGCGGTCATGTAGTGGAAGTCACCCTGCTCAGTGACACTGACGGGAAGACCGTCTTGCGTGATAAAGTAGTGGAAGAACTCGTCACCCATCGCCTGGACGGTGATTTGCGACCCGTCGCTTTGGGTGTAGGTTTGGAACCCGCGTTTGGCGGGCACGGCCAGCACCACGCTCCAGGCGCAGAGCAGAACCATCAGTAAAGTAAGGATTTTCTTCATAGTTATATATCGAATGTTAGTATTGGTCTAGAGTTTACAAAAGTACAAAAAACTTGGCTAAACCAGGTCTTATTGTCCTGGTTCAGGCAAGTTTTTATGATTTTTTGATAATTGCCTTCGCCTATTATCAGTTCAGCAATTCACCAACACTTCCCTTCCCTGAGGGTGCACTAATTATGATACGGCTTCTTATCCAATCGAATTTTGATGAACTTCCGAAACTTCAATGAGATAGTTATTTGTTATGTCGAAACCGTGTTAAATCTCTCTTTTTTGCAGATTTAGCACGGTTTCAGTTCTTTGAAGAAGAGGTTTCGGGCTTATAGGTCGGGGAACTTGAGGGCTGCGACCTCCATCATGCGGCTCACATCGAAGTAGAATCCCTTGGTACTCTTGCCCGCTACAGGTTCGACGGTGATGTACTCGAGGCCGTTGCCCAATTCCTCATGGTTGGTGGCGACATAGCCCAGGAAGTTGACGATGTTGTACTCGTGCTCGGGGGCGATAACCACCCAAGGCTCTTCCTTGGTGCCCTTGCCGCTCGACATGATGGTGGCAATCAGGCGGTCCAGACGGAACTGGCGCAGTGCCGCACGGTTGTATTTCTTCTTCTCTTTCAACGAGAATATGAAGTACTTCATCTGGTTTAGGTCGAAGATGTTGTCATCGAGCGACATGCGCGCGTACTTCTCAATGGAGTCGCACTCGGCTCGCGAGTGGGGCTGTTTGTAATAGAGTTGCTCGACCACGTTGCTGTAGACGCTCTCTCGGAACGGGTTGTAGTCCTCCTGGAAGGTATAGCCGTAGTACAGATTGCGGTACGCCTCGATGGTCATTGTGGTGTCATCGCTCAGGAACGACCGCATCAACTTGGGGTAGTAATAGATGTTGTTGGGGTTCTCAATGACTTCCTTGACATGTTTGAAGTCCACCTTGCGGATGTTCAACTTGCCTTGAGCCATCGTGGCCGTGGCAATCGCCACAACCATCGCAACAATCAGTATGAGTCTTTTCTTCATTGTTAATGTATTACTCTAGATGTTCTAGATATACTAGATTCTCTAGATGTTCTAGCATAATTCTTAATTTTAAATTCTAAATTCTTAATTATAGAAGGAATCCTTCGACAGCGATTCCGATTTGTGCCACCGCGACAATGGCGGGCAGGCACTTGGCGGCGAAGTATTGCAGGAAAGTCGTCGCAGGCTGGCGCATCCATCGCCCGGCGGGAGTGCGACTGTAGGCCAATTGCCCCACGAAGGCACCAAGCACGACACCGAGTACTAGTATGCGTGGTCCCACAATCATGCCAAGTAGGCATCCCGCGATGGCCGACACGCCGATGTAGAGGTTGCTCGCGCGTTGCCCGTCGGGTTCGCCCCGCGGCGACATATAGGCGAGTCCTGTCACCAGAGCCGTACAGATGCCCCAAAAGACAAAGGTGCCGCTCTTGACGGCTATAAAGTAGCTCATGTGCAATAGCACCATGCCGACAAATGCGGGAATCGCCGCCACCAGCCACCGCCAGGGACGGAACAAAAGCACCCCTGCCACAACCAGTGAGGCGATGCCCAGTACTAGCAGTATGTATTGTGTAATCAATGATTATCAATGCACAATGCACAAAGCATAATGCACTTTTATTGTTTAGTCCTTGTAGTCTAAAACACCTTTCTAGCCTATTTATTGCCTTGAACCGGCATTATTCAGCATTGTTAACGTCTGGTGCTTCTTTCTGGGGCTTAGGCTGGATGTCGTCGGGATAGCTGATGCGGGTGTAGTAAAATGCCTTGAGGCGCTCGACAAAGATTCGCTTGACTGTCTCCACATCTCGGAAACTGATGGGAGCCTCACGCAACAGGCCGTCGGCAATCTGTCCGTCTATGACACGGTCGACCATCGAGCGTATCGACTGTTCGTCGTGCTCTTTAAGGCTCTTCACGGCAGCCTCACAACTGTCGGCCATCATTACAATCGCCGCCTCGCGTGACTGTGGGTTAGGGCCAGGATAAGTGTACAGCGACGCGTCGACTTCGCGGTCGGGATGCGCCTTGCATGCCTGGGTGTAGAAAAACTTGGCCAGTCCGCGCCCATGATGCTGCAGGATCATATCCTTGATGACCTGCGGCAACCGAGCCTTCTCGGCCATCTTCACGCCGTCGGTGACGTGCTGGATGACGATGCGCGCGCTCTGCTCCGGTGCCAATGCGTCGTGCGGGTTCACACCGCTCTGGTTCTCGGTGAAGAATGCGGGGTTCTCAATCTTGCCAATGTCGTGGTAAAGCGCGCCGGCACGCACCAACTGAGGGCTCGCCTGCACCTTGACGGCGGCTTCACCAGCAATGTTCGCCACCTGAAGGGCGTGCTGGAAGGTGCCGGGACAGTTCTCCGATAGTTTGCGCAGCAATGGCGTGTTGATGTCGCTCAACTCGACCAGGGTCACCGTCGATGTGAAGCCAAAAGTCTTCTCGACCAAAAAGATGCCCACGTAGGCAAACGACAGTACCACGCAGTTGACCGCAAAGTACATGAAATAGTGCCAATCGACATTGACGATATCAATGCCCCGCACCAACTCGAGCGCGACAAACGACACGCAGTAGGCAAGAAAAATCAGCACGGCGCATTGCACCAACTGGGACCGCCGCGTCAACTCCTGCATCGAGGCGATGGCGATGGCACCCGCCAGGAACTGCATGATGATGAATGCCGCCTGCTCGCGCGCCACGAGCGAACAAATGAGCACCACAATCAGGTGCACGAAAAACGAAGTGCGCGCGTCAAAGAAGGTGGTCACGATGATGGGTGTCATCGCAAATGGGATAAGGTACATATAATTCGGCCTGAACTTCACAATCCACAACACCGCCACCACCATCAGGGTCATGAAAGTGATTAAGAAAGTCATGCGACGCAGGTTGTGGAAGACGCGCGGTCGCATCAGCCGAGTGAAGAAATAAAACACCAAGAACAGGATGGTCACAATCACAATCTGTCCCAGCAGGATGTAGTCTCCCGAGCCCACACGCTTCTTGTTGTTCTCCTCTAGCATGTGCTGGTAGGTCTTGATGATGGCGTCCTTCTCGGGCGTGACGACATTGCCGGTGAAGATGATTGCCTCTCCCATCTGCACGCGTTGGTCACTGGGAGGTGTCAAGGCGGTGTTCAGGGCATCGGTATACCATTTCTGATCCTCCTTCTCGTCGATGGTGAGGTTGGGTTCGAGGTAGTTGTTCAGTCCAACCTTCAGCACTGCGTCACGGTAGGGCGAGCCTGCTAGCAGCGAGTCGAGTTGCGCGTAGGCTTGCTTGACCGAGTGCATCTTCTCGGTCGACATCAATGTCGCGTTAGTGCCGTTGTTGTCGCGAATGCTCACGTGTTCCATCGTCCCTGCGGTAATCTTCTCGTATGCCTCACTGTCGATGATGCCTTCTTGGTAGATTTGCGTCAGGGCACTCACCATTTGGTAGCGTGCACTGGCTGGTACCGCCGACTCGCCTGTCAATGCCTGATTGAGCAGCACGGCCTTCTGGTTGCCCAGCTGCGTGTTGAGACGGTAGAAATGGACAAAGTTGGCGTTCACACTGTCGGTGATGCGCTGCTTGGTCGCTTCGTCATACTCGCAGGGGATGTCGAATGGCGCAATCAATGTGGGGTTTCGCCAAGGCTTGCCCACTTCGTGCGAGAGCAACGCTCCCATCTGACCCGTGTTGCGCGGCAATGATAACGCGATCAGTATCACGCCCACGAGCATGAGCAGTGCAATCAGCAGATGATGTTTTCGGTTCTCTGTCATATCCTTAACTATTAACCCTTGTGGCCGTATTAACGCCCTTGACGCGCTTGAGGCGCTTGCACAGGTTGGTTACCACGCCCACGTCGGCGATGAGCACGTTCAGGTCGCACTTGAATACGCCCTGGTCGGCACGAATGTTCAGTGCACGCATATTGATGGCCATGTTGGTCGAGATAATGTAGATGATTTCTTGCAGGATACCCAGTCGGTCAATTCCCTCGACATGGATGGTTGCCGGAAAACGGGCACTGCTGGCATCCCATCGTGTCTGGACCAAGCGACCGCCGTCCACGCTCTTCAGGCGCATGGCAGTGGGGCAGTCTAGTTTGTGCACGATGACCTCGCCACGCTCGTTGACATATCCCACCACGTCGTCACCAGGGATCGGGTGGCAGCAGGAGGCGATGGTATAATTGCTCACACCTTCGACCGACTGCAGCACAAACACTTTCTTGGTGTCAATCTTGCCATCCTCATTGCCCTCAGTGAGCTGTTCTTCCTCGGCCGGCTTGCGCCCTTTGCCTCTGCGAAACATGCGCGTGAACATGTTGCCGCCTTGTTGTGGACGCACACTGGCGAGCAACTGGTCGTTCAGCGCAATCTCATCGTTGCCAATCATGAAGTACAGGTCTTCCTTGTTCTGAGCGTGCTCGGCACTGATGATACGTGAGAGCACCTCACCCGTGGGTTCCACGTTGTGCTCGGCCAGCAGAGTCTGCAGGCGACGCTCGCCACGATCGATGATCATACGCCTGTCATGTTTCAGAGCGGCGCGCAGGCGTGTCTTGCCCTTGGCGGTGACCAAGTACTTGTTCCATTCGGCCTTGGGTTGCTGTGTGTGCGAGGTGAGCACTTCCACCTGATCGCCGCTGGCCAACCGGTGCGACAACGGCACCAACTTGTGGTTCACCTTGCCGGCGATGCAGTGGGTGCCCAGTTCGGTGTGCAACGTGAACGCCACGTCGAGCACCGACGAGTCTTTGGGCAGGGTGAGCATCTCGCCCTTGGGGGTGAATACCACAATTTCGCTGGAGAATAGGTTGAGTTTGATGGTGTCGAGGAAGTCGAGCGCGTTGGGCTCGGGGTTCTTGAGGATGTCCTCGATGGTCTGCAGCCAGGCGGCAAGTTCGCTTTCTTCCTCACCCTCGCCAATCTTGTATTTCCAGTGGGCGGCAAATCCTCGCTCGGCGATGTCATCCATGTGTCGGCTGCGAATCTGTACCTCGACCCACTTGCCGTCGGGCCCCATCACGGTGATGTGCAGCGCACGGTATCCATTGGCCTTGGGCGTGCTGATCCAGTCGCGGACGCGGTCGGGGTGCAGACGGTACAGGTCGGTGATTTCGCTGTAGATGTTCCAGCAGATGCGCTTCTCGTCGCTCTCGTGGTCACACTCAAACACGATGCGTGCCGCATAGAGGTCATAGACCTCCTCAAACGGGATGCGCTTGGTTTCCATCTTCTTCCAAATGCTGTAGCACGACTTGACGCGCGCGCGGAACTCGTAGGTGAGCCCCATGCGGTCAAGGCGCTCACGGATGGGGGCGGAGAAGCGGGCAAACAGTTCGTTTCGGCTGGCCTCGCTCGATGCCAACTGCTGCTCAATGCGCACGTATGCGTCGGGATGCTCATACTTGAAACTCAGGTCCTCAAGTTCGGTCTTGATGGCAAACAGTCCCAAACGGTGAGCCAATGGCGCATAGATATAGAGTGTCTCGCCGGCAATCTTGTACTGTTTCTGCGGCGGCATGGACTGCAGTGTGCGCATATTGTGCAGGCGGTCGGCCATCTTGACCAGCACCACACGGATGTCGTCGCTCATGGTGAGCAAGAGTTTGCGGAAGTTTTCTGCTTGTGCCGAAGCCTTGTCACCAAAGATACCACCCGAGATTTTAGTCAAGCCGTCGACAATCTTTGCAATCTTCTTTCCAAATTGTGCCTCGATGTCCTCGACGGTATAGTCCGTGTCCTCGACCACGTCATGAAGCAGTGCGGCACAAATCGATGTCGAACCAAGCCCGATTTCCTGACTCACGATGGTCGCCACTGCGATGGGGTGCATGATATATGGCTCACCCGAGCGGCGCCGGATTCCTTGATGGGCGTCGCGGGCGAAGCGGTAGGCCTTCTCGATGATGTCAACCTTCTTGCGGTGGTTGCTACGGACATATCCATCCAGCAGACGGTCGTAGGCATTTTGTATCATCGCGGCCTCTTGCTCTGGGGTCAACTTGGTGGGAGTGGTCATAGGCACAATGGTGTAAGTGTGCGAAGATAGTGCTTTTTCTTGAGAACACCGCCATTTTTGGCAAAAAAAATGTTTTTTTGACCTCTTGTGCCATGTTTTGGCGCAGCTGAGCCCTAATTTTGCAACGTGAAATCAAGACAATGTTACCTAGATAATGCCATGAAAAATACTTCGGTTCGGCCCGGCAGTTTGCTTGGTGGTGACTGTCGGCACTCATAATCAGTAAGTAAACGCGCACCCAGCTGTGAAGCCCGGTGCGCACTTTTTTTTAAAAAAAGCGGCGGACTGGAACAGATCCCATTCCGCCACATATTACGAAGTAATGAGTGATGAATCTATGAATTGTATAGCACCGCCAACCGTTGCAATAATTATGTTGATGCGATAATATAATTGCAAATCGCGATCTACTATATATAATGCAAAAATAGTGTCTAGGGGTATGCCCAACCAAATTATTTTATGCCCAAATGATTTTGCAATATACTGGTTAATAGTGAAATAAAAAATAATTTTTGCCCAAAGCATTTCGCTTGATGCCCAAAAATCAGCAAAAGGCCAATTTTAGGCCATTTTTGCCCCAAATCTCTCGGTTTTTGCAAAAATCCACATCGTATATTGATGCGAGAAGCAAGAAAGTCTAAAGTCTAGAAACAATTCTTAATTCTAAATTCTAAATTCTAAATTTAAATTCGTACCTTTGCAGTCTGAAAATGGATTGATCGTCAATGAAGCGTTTGTTTCACATAATATTAGTGATGGCTTTGCTGGGGGCAGTGGGATGCAGTCGCGTGGATGTCGATTCGTCGCGTCTAGTCGAGTTGGACTCGCTTGTCGCCGTGGCACCCGACAGCGCCGCGACATTGCTGCTTGACATTGTGCCCTCGTCGCTGTCCAACGAAGAGGACCGCGCCTATCACGCCCTGCTTACCACCGAGGCTTGTTACATGGCTGATTTCCCTATGACCAGCGACTCTATTATCAATGTAGCCATCGACCACTATGCTGACGGACGTGGGGAGTATGACCGCCGCATTCGCGCACTCATCTTCAAGGGGTGCGTCATGGACGAACTGGGTCAGGCTGACAGTGCCAAGTATTGGCTCGGGCGGGCCGAAGCTACCGCTCGCCCCGACGACCATGCCCATCTGGGTTATATCAATTTCCGTTTGGCAGGTCTCAGTGCCGGGGCGCAGAAGTATGACTCAACCGCTATCGCGCGCTATGAGGCCGCCTTGATCCACTACCAGTCCATCCCAACGAACAAATACCAATTGTCGGCTCTTCTCCACCTGGGTGCGCTCTATAGCCTGCAAGATGCAGCACGGAGTCAACAGTACTTCCGCCAGGCCGAACAACTATCGCAGCAAGCAAACACCCCCTCGTTGGTTCGTCAACAGCTTGAGCAACTCGCTGTGTCGGCCTATCGGGACGGACAAGCACTGTTGACCAAGAATTGCGCCCGCCAGGCTATCGCAATGGGCGACCTCTCGGTCGGCGCCTATGCGTATGCGGCTATCGGCTACAGTGGACTTCGGCAGACCGACTCGGCAAACACCTACCTCCAGCAGATGCCTGCACCCACCACGCGTGTCGACAGCATGAACTATCACCGTGCCCATGCCGAATATGCTCGCGCCATGAGCCACATGGAAGACTATGTGGCGCATAACGACCATGCGGGACAGATAGCAAATGCCATCTACCTCGCGGCTCAGCAGGAAAGGCTCATGGCTATGCAACAGCGTGAGAGCAACCTGCTCAAGCGTCGGCTTGAGCAGTCACAAAAGCATCTGTGGATAATCCTTGCGGTATTGGCTCTCATTGCCATTGGAGTGCTAGTGCTGGTCGCCAAACTGAGGCGGCAGTTGCATGAGCGTCGTGTGGCCGAACAGCGGCTACAACAGACCATAGGCCAACTGACCCAACTGAAATCGACACTTGCTCAGCAAGAGAGCGACATCACCCTGATGAAATCCTCGTTGTTGAGTAGCGGAAAGAAGGTGATGTGCCTTGACGAGGTCATCCGCGGATTGCACACCCTGCAGCAAAGTAGCCAGAAGCGCAATGTGGCACTGAGCAACACATTCTGGGACAACTTGGAGCAGTATGTCGATGACAACTATGGCAACATTCAGCAATATGGCCTCAACGACACCGAGAAAAAGCTGTTGGGACTGTGCTGTCTGAACGTGCCGCTCGAGGTCGCAGCCCGTGTGCTAGACGTTTCACCCAAGACCATCTATAACTATCGTCCAGTGATTGCCCGCAAAATCAGCAACGAGACCACCGCCAACCTCGACGATGCCATCGCCACCCACCGGCAACAACCCCATGTGGACTAAACAACCTAAACTCTAGGAAAAAAAATTGAGTCAGCTAAACAACTGACTCATTTTTTATAAAACCCCATCTTAATGTGCCGGGGCGGTGGCATCCTTGCCCTGTTTAATGGATTCGACATAGGCAGCGATGCGGTGCAACTCATGAGGGATGCGGATGCGTTGTGGACAGTGTGACACACAGTGTCCACAGCCGATGCAGTGGTCGGCCTGGCGCAGTTTGGGAACCGAGCGGTCGTAGCCGATGAGGAACGCCCGCCGCGCCTTGTCGTACTCGCTCGACGCAGTCTCGCGGATGATATTGCCCTCGGTGAGGCACTTGTTGTAATGCATGAAGATGGCGGGGATATCGATGCCATAAGGGCAGGGCATGCAGTATTTGCAGTCGTTGCACGGGATGGTGTTATACTCCATCAGTTCGTCAGCTATGGTCTCGTCGAGGAAACGCATTTCGTCATCGGTCAGCGCCTTAAGCGGACTGTAGGTGCACAAGTTCTCCTTGAGATGGTGCATGAAGGTCATGCCACTGAGCACCGTTAGCACGCGCGGATAGGTGCCGGCGTAGCGGAATGCCCACGACGCCACTGTGTGCTCTGGGTCACGCGCCAGTACCTTCTTTGCGATGGGGTCTGGTAATTTGGCAAGGCGACCACCCAGCAGCGGTTCCATGATGATGGCGGGAATCTCGCGACTGTCGAGCTCTCCGTAAAGGTACTCGGCAGCAGTGTTCTCATCGTTGATTTCATCGGCATAGTGCCAGTCGAGCCAGTTCAGCTCAATCTGCACGAAATCCCACTTGACTTTTCCCTCGTCGTGCATCTGCAGGAGATAGTCAAACACGGCGATGTCTCCGTGATAGCTGAATCCCAGGTTGCGGATGACGCCTTTCTCGCGCTGCTCGACCAGGTAGTCCAGGATGCCATTGTCTTCATAGCGAGCGCGATACTCAGCCATGGCATCTTCGCCACCGCCAACGGCGTGCAGCAGCAGGTAGTCTACATAATCGACCTGCAGCTCCTTGAGCGAGTTCTGGAACATCTCGACACCAGCCTCGTGTGACCAAGTGTCGGGACTGAAATTGGAGAGTTTGGTGGCGATGAAGAACTCCTCGCGTTTGTGTCGTGCCAGTGCCACACCCGTGGCATGCTCACTGCGGCCTTTGCAGTAGGCTGGCGATGTGTCGAAGTAGTTCACACCATGCTCGATGGCATAGTCCACTTGGCGGTTGACCATCTCTTGGTCAATCTCGGCATCTTTGTCTTCGCGAGCCGATCCGTTGGTATCAAGTGTGGGCAGGCGCATCATGCCGTAACCCAGCAGCGACACCTTCTCGCCCGTCTTGGGGTTGGTGCGATAGGTCATCTTGCCCACAGGCGGCTCTTGTTCAGAGCTTTGCTTGTCGCCGTGGGCGCAACTGACGATGGCGGGTGCGGCCACAGCGGCCGTGCCCAGTCCCAGCACTTTCAGGAAGTTTCGTCGTGATATATTGTCTTTATTGTTGTTCATGACTATCAACTATTAACTATCAACTATAAACTAGAATGCACTTCATTGCCCTCGACATAGATAGCGCCGAAGGGTCGTGCCGGACACACATACTCGCAGGCACCGCACCCGATACACTTGCTATGGTCGACGGCGGGCACCATGGGTGATTCTTCGTCATCGGGGTCACTGGGCACCATCATGATGGCCTTGCTGGGGCAGTGCCGCGCGCAGTTGCCGCAGTGGACACCGTCGGTAAGCACCAAGCAGTTTTCCTTGACCCAGACGGCATGTCCCACCTGAATGGCAGTCTTCTGCGCAGTGTCGATGGGGCGGATGGCTCCCGTGGGACATACCTCGCTGCAGCGGGTGCACTCGGGCCGGCAGAAGCCGTGCTCATAGCTCAAAGTGGGCTGCATTAGTGTCAACAGGTTACCCGAGGGGCGCAACACATCATTAGGACACTGCGCCACACACAACTGGCAGGCAGTGCAGTGACGCGCCATGTGTTTGGCACTGACCGACCCCGGTGGGGTGAGCGGCGTGGTGCGCTTGGGAGGCGTGCGGTCGACAATCTCAGCCAGACCGCCGTCCACCTTCTTGCCAGCTTGTGCCAGTGCCACATCGGTGGCGACGATGGCACTGCCCAACAGAAATGCTCGCCGCGTAGGGTTCTGGGAACCCTCAGTCTTCTCACCATTCCCAGTCTTCTCAGTTCTCTCAGCCTTCTCAGTTTTCCCAGGATGCCCATAGTGAAGCGCATCAAAGTTACACTTGCTCAGGCAGTTGCCACAGGTCACACAACGGGTGTAGTCTATGGTGTGGTTCTCAAAGTCAATACAACTGGCTTTGCAGTTCTTGGAGCAGAGGCTGCACGAGCGACATTTCTCGGTGTCAAAATAGACCTTGAACCAAGAGAACTTGGCAAGATAGCCCAGAACAGTACCTACCGGGCAGATAGTGTTGCAGTAGGTGCGTCCGCCCCGCCATGCCAGTATGGCGATGACCACAAAGGTCACCAGTGCGATAAGGAAGGTGGGCAGGCTCTTGAGCCACACTTCCTTGCTATAGAAAGCGTAGCTCTCGTAGTGCTCTGCAATCGCTGCCAGACCATTGTTACACCAGATGTATAGCGGCTGCAGCAGGTTGTTGACGATGCGGCCATAACTGCTGTAGGGGGCAAGCAATGCCATCAGCGAACCCAGTCCAGCGACGATAGCCACCACCATGAGCGCGAGCATGACCAGACGCAGCCAGGTCAAGGCGGGAGAATAGGTAAACCGGTTCTTCTTGCGGTTAAGGTGCGAGACCACATCCTGCATCACACCCAGCGGACAAATGACCGAACAGTAGATTCGGCCAAACACGAGGGTGAGTAGGACCAGTGCTACGAGCACCACGGCATTCAGCGCCAACACGGCAGGTAGGAACTGAACCTTTGCCATCCAGCCCAACCAATGGTGTAGTGTGCCCGTGAAGTCTAGCAACAGCAGTGTGATTCCCACAAAGAACAACACCGCAAGGGTGATTCTGATTTTACGTAGCATCCGATATATAATTAAGAATTGAGAATTATGAATTATGAATTATGCATTATGAATTAGGTAGAGCGCCACACTGTCATCGGTATTGGGGCCGATGACCTCGTCTGCAGCAGCGAGGAGGGTAGGAACGGCATTTGCTACTGCCACACCATGGTCTGCCGCTTGGAGCAAGGGCAGGTCGTTATCGTTGTCTCCAAACGCCACTATGCGGTCAGCCCCCACCAACTGCGCCACGCGACGCACTGCCGCGGCTTTGTCGCTGCCAGCCGCATAGACCTCTAGTAATGCCAACTGTTTGTCGTTGTTGTCATAGTATAGGATGGGCGAACAGTTGACATGCTGCACCTCGCGGTAGACGCGCTCGAGAGCGTCGCCGTGCGACATGGCGAAGATGAGCATCGTCGCGTCGTCGCTGGTGTGGTAGTCTGCATCATCAAGCAGGAAACGCTTGTAGGGCGTGTAGCGACGCGCCTCAACAAACTCATGTTCTACCTGGCTAAGCGTTCCATAGTGGTGCGTGTGGATAAGGTTGCCGTGCTGGCGGTATACAAAGGGACGTACACCATGCCGCTCAAAAATAGCGCACACTTGTGTCACTAGATTGGGCGGGATGGCTTGAACTTGCTCAATGCGGTGCGCTATGGGATTCCACAACGCCGCACCTGACAGTATGATGAAGGGCAATGTCGCATGGATGCCGCTCATCAACGGCACAACAGTCGCAGTGGTGCGCGCTGTAGCCACCGTGAACAATAGCCCACGATGGTCAATCAGGTCGTTGAGGATGTCGGCAGTGCGCTGGCTCACATGAGAATCGGCACCCATCAGCGTCCCATCCATGTCGCTCACATAGAGTGTCTTGTTAGTCACTTCTTTCATCAATAGGGTGCAAATGTACGAAAAATTTGTGCATGGTGAGCGCAAAACAAAATAAAAGACGAAGTTTTTTCTTTTTTTGACGCAGCCAAATTTAGATAAAAAAGGCGAAGATGCAAACTCTTGTGACAAAATGTTTGCAACTTCGCTTTATTCTATAGCATTCAGCTCTAGCGTTTACCTTCTTTTGGTTAGCCCTTTAAGATGTCATGATAAAGTGTGTCCAACTCTCGTGCCAATCTCTCGTGTGTGAAACGCAGGATGTTCTGTTTGCCGGCAGCAATGAGTTTTTGACGCAAATCGGCATCGGTAAGAATGTTATCAAGATGACTCGTCAATGTGGCGATATCGTCGGGGTCAAAGAAGAGTGCAGCATCGCCGGCGGCCTCCTCCTGACTTGTGCCACGAGTGGTGATGACGGGAACGCCGCACGCTTGAGCCTCGATGACAGTGAGCCCGAACCCTTCCATGCGTGAGGGAGCCACCAACCCCTCGGCCAAATGGTAGAGCGATACCATGTCGCCAGCATGTGCGCGAGTGATGTGCAGCAAGCGGTGTAACAGGTGATGACGTTCGGCGTATGGGTGCAGCACATTGCGATAATAGTCGGTCTCTCCACCCAGCAGCACCAAATTGATGTCACGGTCTTGCATTTGCTCCATCGCTTGCATAACGGCCAGCACATTCTTGTGCTCAAGTAGTGATGACACCACTAGAATATAGCGCTTTGGTAGTTTGTACTTGCTGCGAACTGCATCAAGTTCGGCGCCAATGATGTTGTCAGTCTGGAAGCGGCGGTCAACGGCGGGGTAAATGACATGGACACGTTCACGGTCGACGCCAAGCAACTCAACGAGATGTTCTCGGGTGTGTTCGCTGGTGGTGACGATGGCATCGGCCAAACGGCATGCCTGACGGGTGTTGAAGGCACGCTTTGTGCGGTCCAACCAGCTATAATCCTTGGGATATTTAGCATAGGCCAGTGAATGGATGGTCACCACGGCGCGGGCATGTGACGAACCGATGCCTAACGGCAGGCGTCCGGCAAGGCCGTGATACAAATGCACATGATGGCGTTTCAGCTCCTCGACGATACCCTTCCAATTCATCCACAAGTGCTTGTTCAGCGTCTTGCGGGGTTGCTTGATGATGACGTTGGCTTGAGTGACAAGCGTAGTGGCTGTGCCGCGCTTCTCAATCCAAGGCGTATACACATAAATCTTGTGTCGGGGAAAACACTCAGCAATAGCGTCAACCACAATCTTACTGTAGTTGCCTTCGGTGGTATTATTTTTCAATATGGCGTATGAGCCGTCTAGTCCGATATTCATGTTACTCTAAAATGATTTTTTCTAGAAGTGCCGACAAAGGTAGTATGTTTTTTTCTTTCCACCAAAATATCTGTATATTTTTTATTTTTTATCACACAACAGCGCAGCTCATAAGAATAGTCACTATGCTGAAATCATCGCCATTAAAAATATGTAGCAAGGCAGACAATTCTTAATTCTCCATTCTCAATTCTTAATTCTCCATTCTCAATTCTCAATTCTCAATTTTCCATTCTCAATTAAAAATAGTACCTTTGCGGCGCAGAAAACCAAAACCATAAACATAACAACCAAGACATGAGCAACAAACGACAAATCGTGGAATGCGTGCCCAACTTCAGCGAGGGCCGCAACATGGACACCATCAAACAAATCACCGATGTCATCCGCCGCGCTAGCGGCGTGAAACTGCTGGACGTAGACCCAGGAGAGGCCACCAACCGCACCGTGGTCACCTTTGTCGGCGACCCGGCTTCGGTGGTTGAGACCGCCTTCCAGGCTGTGAAGAAGGCCGGCGAACTGATTGACATGCGACAGCACCACGGGGCACATCCCCGCATGGGTGCCACCGACGTGTGCCCACTTATCCCCGTGGCAGGCATCACCCTCGAGGAATGTGCCGCACTGGCACGTAAACTAGCCGAGCGCATCGCCAACGAGGCAGGCATACCGTGCTACTGCTATGAGGCTGCCGCGTTCACTCCAGAACGTCGCAACCTAGCCATCTGCCGCCAGGGCGAGTATGAGGCACTGGCCGAGAAACTCTCGACTCCAGGCAAGCAGCCCGACTTCGGTGCCCGTCCGCTCGATGAGCAAGTAGCCCGCACGGGTTGCACAGCCGTCGGAGCGCGCGACTTCCTCATCGCCACCAACTTCAACCTCAACACCACGTCGACCCGACGCGCCAATGCCATCGCGTTTGACGTGCGCGAGAAAGGACGTCCCGTGCGTGAAGGAAATCCCATCACCGGCACGCCCAAGAAGGACGAGAACGGTAACGTCATCATGCAGCCCGGCACCCTCAAGGGCACCAAGGCCATCGGATGGTATATCGACGAGTATAAGATTGCGCAGGTGTCGATGAATATCACCGACATCAACCAGACACCGCTGCACATAGCATTCGACGAGGTGTGCCGCTGTGCACAGAACCGCGGCGTGCGTGTCACGGGTACCGAGATTGTAGGCCTGATTCCCAAGCGCACGCTGATTGAGGCCGGCAAGTACTTCCTTGAGAAGCAACACCGCTCGACGGGCATCCCCGAGGCCGACATCATCGACATCGCCATCCATTCGATGGGACTGGATGACCTCAAGCCCTTCGACCCACAGGAGAAGGTGATTGAGTTCATGCTCGACGCCGACGAGAACGCCGCCAAGAAGTTGGTCGACCTCACCGTCAAGGGCTTTGCCGAGGAGACCTCGCGCGAATCGCCCGCACCGGGTGGTGGCACGATTGCCGCCTACATGGGCGCGCTGGGTGCCGCGCTGGGCGGCATGGTCGCCAACCTGAGCAGCCACAAGCCCGGATGGGACGACCGCTGGCACGAGTTCAGCGTGTGGGCCGACAAGGGACAGGCGCTGATGACCGAACTACTGCATCTGGTCGATGAGGACACACAGGCGTTCAACCGCATCATGGCGGCCTTCGGTATGCCCAAGAAGACCGACGAGGACAAGGCAGCGCGCAGTGCCGCCATCCAGGAGGCGACGCTCTATGCCACCCAGGTGCCTTTGCGCACGATGAAAGAGTCGTTCCAGGTGTTCGAGCTGTGCCGCGCCATGGCCGAGCAGGGCAACCCCAACAGCGTGAGTGATGCCGGTGTGGGCGCACTCGCTGCCCGCGCTGCCGTGCTGGGAGCTGGCATGAACGTCAAGATCAACGCCGGGTCGCTCAAGGACCGTGCCGTCGCCGAGGCGCTCATCGCCGAAGCCAACGACCTCATCGCCCGTGCCAACGCCGAAGAGGCCGAGATTACCCGCATCGTCGAGGCGAAGCTTTGACATCATGCCGCATCATAAAGAATCTGCCGACTTTCCCGAGTTGGCAGATTTTTTCTTGGAATTGTCAAATATCTGAAGACAACAAGGACAATAAACTTAGGCAACTATATACCTGTTGTCCCTTAATACAAATGTCCCAGCCAAATGTGAATCACACACTCCTCCGTCGCTTCGCGACACCTCCCTTAACTTAGAGGAGGGCTTGTGTATCAGCAACTTATTTTCGTCGAACTCACGTTAAATTTAACCGCGAAGCACGCGAAACTTATTTGTCTTTTTGTTCTTATGTCTAGATTTTGTTGTAAATTTGCATCCCAAATGATGTGACGATGAAACGACAATTGACGATATGGATGGTGTGTCTGCAGACCGTGGTGGCGTGGGGCGGACACATCCTGATTGACGGGAGCTACACCAGCCCCGAGGGCAGCATCTACCCCGGCACCACCCGCACCTTCCAGGTGTATGTCCCCGACCAGTATGACGGCACGGTGGCCGCCTGCCTCTATGTGGGGCTGGACGGCGTGCTGTGCAACGCCCCAGCCGTGATGGACTCGCTCATCTCCATCAAGAAGATGCCTGTGACCATCGGCATCTTCTTGCAGCCCGGCGTCATCCGCGACGCCCAGGGCGAGGTCATCCGCTACAACCGCAGCAACGAGTTTGACATGCCCGACGGTACGTTTGCACGGTTCCTTGACGAGCAGCTGCTGCCCCATGTGTTGGCAACATCGACTCCCGACGGACGACCACTGCGCATCAGCCACCGTGGCAACGACCACATGATCTTCGGGTTGAGCAGCGGCGGCATCTGTGCGTTCGTGGCCGCTTGGCACCGCCCCGACCTGTTCGCACGTGTGTTCAGCGGGGTGGGTACCTTCGTGGCGATGCGCGGCGGCAACGACCTGCAGGCCATTGTGCGCAAGCACGAGCCCAAGGCCCTGCGCATCTTCCTGCAAGACGGCACCAACGATGTGTGGAACCCGCTGTTCGGGCACTGGTACGAGGGCAACCGCATGCTCGCTTCGGCTCTGAAGTTTGCGGGCTACGACTGCGACTTCGACTGGAGCGACGGTGGGCACAACGTCAAGCGGTCGACCGAGATTTTCGCCCAGGTGATGGAGTGGATGTGGCGCGACTGGCCCCGTCCCATCGCGGCGGGCACCACACAAAACGACTTCCTCGCCCCACTGCTCATCCCTGGCGAGGGGTGGGAACTGGGACCCGAAGAAGATTTTTGTGCCCATCCCGCCGCCACCTACAACGCCGACAGTTCGCTGCTAGTAGTGTCCGCCAACCCCTTTGCGAACTGCTTGAGGCAAACGGTTATTATCGATGGCAAGGCCTGTGCAGACCAAGATTTCTACTGGCTGCACAGCTATGACAATCAGAATCTTTCCATTTGGGACCAAGCCTTTGATGGCGACGGCAACCTGTGGGTAGTAACTAGCGCCGGGATTCAGATTTGTGACCAAAATGGCCGTGTACGTGCTATCTTAGAATCACCTATTCGTGACCATCTTGCAAACATTACGATTGAGGATGGCTTAGTCAAGTTGCGCGACCGGAGTTTCACCTACACCCGCAAGCTCAACGTCAAGGCTCCAATCCCCGGTGTGCGCCCCAAGAGCCAAGGACAAGGGTAATGGCAGATGATAGATTACTGATTACAGGTAATGCACAATGATTCATCGATTGTTCTGACCAAAACTTCCCCTCCCCTTTGGGAAAGGGGAGGGGAAGTTGAGGAGATTTTTTAGAATCGCTGAACAGCTACAAACATGCGCCGCCGCGTTAAAGTTTGTTAATTGTTGACATTTCGCTTGCTCTAAAACTATGTTGCAGAGCATTTTTTACTACTTTTGTATGTGTTTTTCATAGTATAAGATTTAAGGTTAATAAGAAAGTGCTTGTCGTGAGACAGGCACTTTTTCTTTTTTATCACACTAGTACACAATCGATTAACTAAGCACTCAAGCCCATTTCACACACCTGCCATCGCATCACAACTTGCAATTATTCACCAAAATTTTGCCATTTCAATAAATAGTATTACATTTGCAGCCGAAAAAGCGTGTGAACTCTAAGATTAAGCTGGTCACTCGTGACCAACTAGAGAAAATCATTTAGTCTAAATTTCCCTATGTCGCATGCAGAGGCGTAGCATGGGAATGTGAAAACTCTTGATGATTGCGACACGATGAAGGCATACCTCCCCAAAGGCATGCCTTCATTTTTGAATTCGCCCCCCTCAGTCCCCTCTAAGAGGGGGAGGCAAGATTCTCTGCCAGCGTGTAGCGCGATCCGCCAGTCCGCAGGACAGTCTACCAGCGAAGCGGTCTACCAATAAAATGGTCTACCAGCGAAGCGGTCTTAAAATAGTATGAAGAAGAAAACAATGCTCGAGCTGCATCGCATCGATGCCGAGCAATATAGCCAAACAGCGAAGCTGCCCATCACCATCGTGCTGGACAATGTGCGCAGCGAGATGAATGTGGGCAGTGTGTTCCGCACGGCCGACGCGTTCCTGATTGAACGGATATGCCTGTGCGGCATCACCGCCGTGCCACCCAAACCCGAGATTCACAAGACAGCGCTGGGTGCCGAGGACACCGTTCCCTGGAGCCACTACCCCACCGCATTGGCCGCCATTGACGACCTGCGGCAGCAAGGCTACCGCATCTGCTCAATCGAACAAGTGCACGGCAGCGTCAGTCTGGAGCAGTTCCAGCCCCAACCCGATGAAAAGCTAGCGATTATCCTAGGCAACGAAGTCAAGGGTGTGGCGCAGGAGGCGGTCGATGCCAGCGACTGCTGCATCGAGATACCGCAGTATGGCACCAAGCACTCGCTCAACATCGCCAACACCGCCGCCATCGTGATATGGCAACTCTTCGTAAAAATGAAGTTTCAGGTTCTCCCCCTAAAGGGAGAATAGACCGTCCTACGGACTGGTATTTTTACGCGTTGAAAGTACACACAAAGGGCTTCGCCTTGCTGGCGAAGCCCTTTGTATTTGGATGAGTGGGGCGAGGGATGGGTGGCCTATCGTCTGACGATGCGCATGTGGCTCTTAGGATAGCGCAGCACCAGGCAGGAAGCCTCGGTGAGCACCAATGCCTCGGTGTTTCTCGTGCCGCTTTTCTTGAGGTCGAGCGATGCGGTGTTGAACGGGATGTGCACGTACTTCTGCACGTACTGCGGGTCGATGACGATACCGTTCTCGCTCAAGCCGCACTCGTCGAACACCTCGCTGAGCAGCAGGTAGAGCGTGCCGAACTTGCTCGTCAGCTGGGTGAAGTCGATGCCCCACTTGCTCACGCTCTCTCGCGCCAGCACCACGCGGTCATAGTCGAGGTTGCTCAGATAGCCGATGAGTCGGCTGCCGCCCAGCAGGATCTTGCGCTTGCTGCCGTTGTTTCCGGTGAATGCCATGCGCATCAGTTCCACAGTCTTCTCGCGAGTGAAAGTTTCGGAGGTGTAGTTGAACTGCTTGCCCGCCTGTCGCCAGATGCCTCCGGTGAACATGATGTTCTCTTTCTTGTCGGGGTCCCAGATTCTGGCCTTTTTGCCGAAGAGGTAGGACTTCTCCATGCCCAGTCGCATGTCGTAGATGGCGGCCTCTTCCTGGTCGGTCAAGTCCCATCCCACTTCCTTGTTGCTCAGATGCTGCAGGGTGCTTTCCTCGACCTGCATCTTGAAGATTTGGCAGAAGTTCTGCTTCTTCGAGGGCAGTGCCTCGAACTGCGGGCTCTGCACGTCCAGCTCGCTGGCGGCGCGTCCCATGCGGATGAGCGTGGTGCCTTCCTCGAGGTCGGGCAGACAGTTGGGGACACCCTGCACGGTCTTGCCGTTGATGGCCATGACCTGCAGGCCTCCCGAAATGTCACGGCTGGCGACATAGAGCACCAGTTCTTGCTCGCTGATGGTGACGCCGTCATCCTCGTAGCCCTGCACGCCCTGCACGAGGATGGTGTCGCTGGTGTCGAAAATCTCGTCATTATCGGTGAACAGGCGGAACTTCGGTGTTGCACCGCCGGGGGTGACGTCATCGCCCTCGGAGTAGGAGTCGCACAACACGGTGCTGGTGGGCTTGGTGTCAACCTGGTAGTAGTCGACAATCATGCTGCCCGCATGCTTGCTGCCAGCGTAACGCGAGATCTGGTCGAGCGGGGTCGCCATGGGGCGGATTTTCACGATTTGCTGGTCAATCTCGTTGAGCAGCAGCGAGGGTGACGCTTGGCGCGTCAAGTCGGTTGTCAGTGGTCCATCGACCACATGCTGGCCACCATCAGTGCCGGGGACGATGGTGCCGGGGACAGCCATCGAAAGGACTGTCGCGGCACCAACGTCGCAGCCAAAGGCGAGGATGGCGACGAAGATAAAGATCAGAACAAGGAGGATGACTCGGTAGTTGCGGTGCATCCACTTCACCGCATTGCGCCAGCGGCGCAGGGTTGAAATTGTTTTCATGGCTTTTTTAGTTTAGAGTTAAGACCGCGCAATGCGCTAGACCATTGTATTGGTAGATTGTCCTTCGGACTGGTAGATCGCTACGCTGGTAGTTTATTGATTGAGTAGAGGTTTAAGAGCGGGGAAATTGTGCATTATGCATTGTCACAGATCCCAGATGGTGCGGCGGTTGTAGTGTGGGATGGGCAGCGGGGGTAGTTCGCAGTCGTCGTCAGACGTGTCGAAGTGCTGTGTCGCCTCGATGACTTCGTTGCGTCCTCGCAGGTAGCCCTCGGCATCGGCCTGTGCCAGCAAGTCCTGGATGTGCGCCGCCAGTGTGGGAGGCAACTGCCGCATCGCCTCGACAGGGTCTTCGGGTAGTGAGGAAGCGACAACAGGCGCTGGTTCGTGTGGCAGAGGATGTGGCGGGGGTGGCAAATTGGTGCCCTGTAGCGATGCCACGTCGACTTCAGGGACAAACTCCCGCTCTTGGATTGAATCGGTGTTGTTCATGGCTTAATAAAGTTTATAGTTTAGAGTTTAAAGTTTAGATTGCGCTGCGGGGCTGGCAGCGTCGGGTTGACGTTGCAAAATTACAATGTCTGAGAAGTGAAGCACCACCCCTGCTTATAGGAGTCAGGGGTGAGGGCTCGCTGGCGCGAGCGGTCAGGGGTCAGCAGAATTCTGATAGCGCGTAGCGCCCTGACACCTGACAGCGCGTAGCGCCCTGACACCTGACAGCGCGTAGCGCCCTGACACCTTAATAGAGGTCGTAGTCGGTGTTGAGCACCTGGAACTCGGTGCGGCGGTTGATTTGGTCGGCTGCTGCCTTGTCCTCGTCGCTAAGGCCGTTGATGAACTCCTCATTGAGTACGGTACCTTCGGGGAACTGGGGGTATTGCTTGGCGATGTGCTTGGTCACCGTCTTGGGCACAGTTTTTCCGTATCCTTTGGGTTTGAGTCGGTCGCGTGAAATGCCGTGTGCGATGAGGTAGTCGACCACGCTCTTGGCACGGCGGTCGCTCAGCCCGTTGTTGTAGTGGTCACTGCCGATGCGGTCGGTGTGCGATGCCATCTCGATGGTGATGTTGGGGTTGTCCTTCATCACCTGCACCATCTCGTCGAGAGCCTCCTTGCTCTCGTCGCGCAACGCCGCCTTGTCATAGTCGTAGAAGATTTGCTCGATGACCTGCGGCTTGAACATCGCCGCCAGGATGAAGTCGACATTATACTCCGCATCGGCCTCCTCGGGGTCGCTCTTGAACTGCTGCTTGCTGTTGAGGTAACCCTTTGCACCGGCAAGCATGACATAGTTCACCCCTCGTTGCAGGTCAAAGCGGAACGAGCCGTCGGGCTTTCCCGCCGCCTTTTGGTTGCTGCCGTCGTCACCCACGATGCGTATGATGGCATTGGGCACTGGCTCGTCGTCCTTGTCGAGGACATATCCACTAATCCACACCTTCAGGTCGGGTTTCTCGAAACTGAAGATGTGGTCGTAGCCGCGTCCGTCGCCGCGGTTGCTGCTGAAGTAGCCCGCCTCGGTCTGTGTGCGGTCGTAGGTGATGCCGAAGTCATCGTAGGGCGAGTTCATCGGCGCACCCATGTTCTCGATAAACCACACGCCCGAAGGTTGCAGCTTGGCGCAGAACAGGTCCAGCCCGCCCATGCCCGGATGTCCGTTACTGCTGAAGTAGAACGTACTGTCATCGCGGCAGTAGGGGAAGCGCTCGTCGCCGGGGGTGTTGATTTGCTCGCCCAGGTTCTCGAGCGTGCCATGCTTGTCCTTGAGGTTGATGCGCCACAGGTCCAGACCACCGAAGCCTCCGGGCATGTCGCTGGTGAAGTACAGCCACTGGCCGTCGGCACTCACCGCTGGGTCGCTGTAACTGCTGAGGGTGTCGGCGGTAATCTCAAACTTCTGCGGTGCGCTCCACTGTGCCTCGCTGCGCGTGCTGGTGTAAATCTCGACATTGCTCGGCGCATTCTTGCGTATTGCCTTGGCGAAGTACATCATCGAGCCATCGGGGGTGAACGATGTGATGCCCTCGTCCCACTCGGTGTTAAGTTCGCCTCCTGCGGGTTCCAAGCGGCTCCAGTGCCCCTTCTCGTCTTTTTTGCTAAAGAACACATCGCTCTTCTTCGTGCCAGTGATTTCACTCTTGGTCTCTCCCGTAGCCTTCTCGGTACTCGAGGTGACGTAAAGTTGGTCGGCACTCTTGTCCAGGAACTGCGGACAGAAGTCGGCACGGCGTGAGTTGAACAGTTTTGCCGACTTCACGATGTAGCGCGAGCCCTCCTCTTTCCACTTCGGTCCCAGTTGGCACCCACGGATGCCCAGCTGCGACGGCCAGTGGTCAGGCACCAGCTCTAGGAACTCATTGTAACGCTTGATGGCCTCGCCCCACTTGCCGTCGTGGTGCAGCGCCTCGGCCAGGTAGAAGATTGCCATCGAGTCCTCGTACTCATAGCGGATGGCATTCTGGAAGGCAGCACTGGCACGCTGTGCCTGGCTCAAGTGGCGGTAGCACTGCCCCATCATGAAGGCAATCTCTCCGCGACGCCAACGGTCCTCCTTGTTCTTGTACTTGTTGTAGAGCTTGCGATAGATGTTTGCCGCGGCGTCATATTCGCCACGTTCGTAAGCCTCGTCGGCATCGCGCATCTTCGCGCTCTTGCACGAGGTAGTCCCCACCGCCATTGCGCCGATGAGGGCTATGAGGAATATGTAAATGAGTCGTCGGGTCATTTCAATCAATGCAATGAAGCTTTTAGCCATTAGTCTACCAGTGCAGCGGTCTACCAACGCGAAGCGCGGTCTTCTTTCTCTAAACGAACGCATTGCCCGGTTTATTGTACATGAGTACCCTCTGCCCTCCCGACAGCGCTGACTGTCTAGATAATCAAGAATTTTCCAGGCAAAAATCGATTACCTTTGCACAACATTGCTATACCATTCTAGATAGTCTAGAATTCTAGAATATCTAGACCTCTAAAAATTTTTTTCAAAAAAAATGTGCGAAAAATTTGGTCATGTCAAAAAAAAGTATCTCTTTTGCATGATGAAAAAGTGAAGTAACCCTAATTTTTAGGTAATGTCATGATTTTCACACATTTACAACAATTCAAGGCAGCAGAGTCTGCCATGAAAACCTCAACATTCCAGGTCTTTTACCGGTCCGCCTGTCCATGGGAACGAGCCACCTTCTCCGACACGGACTCAAACGCACACTGACGACCGCCCATGTGGAGGCCGAGCCCATCCTCCGAGAGGAGTTCTACTGATTTGAGTGAATGCTGCTTGGTTTAATTATCAACTTTTAACGATTGCAAAGTACCCCCATTGCCGTGTCGTATCGACACTGCGATGCCCTAATCCCGCCCTGTAGTGCCGGGTGCGCCCGCTACGGTTCATGGCCGTTACGGAGCGCACTGGCGACACCAGGTGCCCGGAAAAAACTTAATTCTAACCTATTAACGCACCTCGGATATGGAAAGACTTTACATCCTACGACTCATCACGTTGTGCTGGGCCATCACCAGCCTGGCCACCAGCGACAACCTCGCCACCGACATGACGCAAGAACTCGTGTTCGCCCTGATGGGCACCTGCATCGAACGGACCCATCTGGGTCAGACCGCAGAAAGTGCTTTCGAGCTTCTCGACCTTCTCGCCGCGTGAGCGAGCCTACCACCGCCCCCCCTCTCCCCTTGTAGGAGGGTGTGTCATAATTCGAACAACAATTTAAACAACTGAAAAAAGCGATTAAGCGAGTACCATGCGAGCTAGCTTGCTGATGGTCGAGCGTGAGCTTTTTATCAAAATATCTGAATGTTCTGATTGTTTATAAATTGATTGTCAAAATGCTTCGATTGTTTATTTTATCAGAATTTTCAGAACAATCAGTTGTTTTATATTTTTGACACACCCTCGTGTAGGGGAGGACTTGCAGAAAAACTATTACCCACTCTAAACAAGATGATTATGAGTAAAGACAACACTACCACCGCCCCCAACACCTCCATCAACCCCAAAGAAGTCGACGCGCACGCCAAGAAATTCTTCGAGAGTTACCCGACCGAAATGCTCGAAGACGAGGAAGGACTCAAACTGCTCGATGAACTTCTAAGCATTCTTGACAAGGCAACAAGCGCCGAGGAAGCGACCGAGAACGAGGACTAACCGCCTCCATCAACAAAAAACGCAACACCCTCCCCAAAAAGTTCCAACGGCACTAACTTTGGCATGGGTTTTGCTGTAACATTTTTTGGATTTTGTTTGCATTCTTTTTATGAGAATGCGTTGCAAATCAACTTCAAATTACAATGTACTAAAACAACTTAAAACTAACTGATTATGAACCAAGATTACAATTTAGAGAACCGCCCTGCCGACCAGGCAGAGGGCGACAACGTTGAGAGTGTAAACAACTCTATTACCGATCCCGAGCAAGCCGCCGTGACCGAAGCACCCGCTGAAGTCGCGTCCGAGGAAGCCCCCACCGAAGCTCCCACCGAGAACGATGCTACGAAACAAGAAGATGAAGAAGGCTGTTTTCTGGGCTGTATCGGCTTGTGCTTTGACCTCATCCTCAAGTCCTGGCAATGGATTGTCGCTGCAATCGTGCTAGGAATGATTGGTTGGTTCGCCTACGTAATCTATGAAGAGACCACTCACGCCTCTCCTGGCAAGGATGATGTCCGCGTGAACGGCATCTCGTACGGCGAAGCGCGCTATTGGCCCTACAAGGGCTACCGCGTCTACCGCAACAGCGACCACCGCGTGCTCGTGTGGGGTTCCGAATTTGTACACACGCTTGATGACGATATGACGCTGGTGTACGACATGAAGGACACGCTGCATCTGCTCAACTGCGAGAAGGCGACCTTCATCCCCGGAAAGTTCAAGGATGTCTACTATTCCGGCGAAAACATGATTTCCGTGTGTACGATGGACGACAAGCTAAGCATCCTGGACTCCGATGGGAAGGTCGTCTTCGACAAGTTGGACATCTGGAACCGCCAAGAAATCCCGCTGTTCAAGAATGGATATGCCGTATACTACACTTCTGAAAATGGCGAAGGGTTGCTCAGCAGCGACGGCCACTGGGCTATCAAGCCAGGCGAGTACAACAGCATCCATCTAGACCTGGACATGTGCAGAGTTGTGAAAGACGGCCTGACCGGCCTCTATGACCTAGACTCGGCTCGGCTGGTCATACCGTGCTTGTACGAGGACATCTATCACAGCACCATGGGAAATACCGTGGCCGAGATATTCGCTGAACGATCATTCGCTACCGATACCACATACTATGGCGACATCGTCATCGAGTCGGTGCAGTCGTTGGGCTATGGAATGTACAGCTACCTGTGCAAGGGCGGCTACGGCTTATTGAGCGAGGCACACGGCCTCGTCACGCCACCCATGTACAGCGCCATCACCCACATCGGCGACCGCATCCTGTGCCGCACCGGCAACGACCGGCTCGACATTTTTGAGGATGACGACAGAGTATTCCCACATCCCGTCGACTAACTAGCGACCTCTCCCCCTCCCAACGGGTGAGGGGGGGGAGTATTCTCCTAGTGGGCAAAAATGTTAAACAAATCTTAAAATCCCCTCCACCCTTCTCCATCCCCCCAAAAATCAGTAATTTTTTGATAAATTACGCTACGTCTCGGAAGTAAAAATAAAAAAAGTTCCTTTTTTATTTTGTACTTCGCTCAACTTGCAGTAATTTTGTGTGTTTAAACACAAACTCTTGCAATATCTTCTTCAAGGGTTTATAATAAATCTAGAATATCACAATTTAACACTATAGTATTATGGCTTTATTAAATAACTGGAAAACGAAGTTTAAAAGTGCAGTGTTGGGTAATGACACAAAAGTGGAGTCTCCCAGCGAAACGACAACATTCCTAACGCGACAAGAATTGCTTGACGCGCTGTTCTTCCATTTCCATCTAAGACAGAAAGAAGAGACCACCGACGAGAGCTTGCTTTTTGCCACCAGTTTCATGGTTTACATGAATCAGGAGGATTACCAAAAGCGTCAGCAATCATTTGCCCCTACAGTCAAAGACGCAGTCAACAAGTTCAATAAAGCAATCCGCAAAGAGATGGGGAGATACCCCGACTATAGACCACATGCTGAATTCTGGCAGTTCCAGTTTGTGCCTCTTGAACAAGGCAATCTTGTCGAAGGAATGAAGAAAGCCTCTCTTGCTCACAAAGAGATATTTATCCTCTCGTCAATCTACCCCATCCGCGCCAATAATGATGGTGTTGGTGGCGCTAAGAATAATGAACGCATGGTGGCAACCGTACATGATTCCAAAAACTCACGCACCATGGATGACTGGGCCATCAACGTTGCCAATTTATCCAATCTGACCATTTTAGCCAAAGACCAATTCCAAGTGTCTTTCAACGACTTTGAAGAGGTTCGCGGCGAGATCAAGAGTGAAGCCCCTGAGGACATTGCTCGCGCTACCATCAAAATCACGCAGAGCCATTTCCTTGTCAACGACCGCCGTGAGCGAGCGATATATATGTTGAATGACCACCTGCTTATATCGGGTCGTGGTGGAAGGAGTACCAGCGGCGGCATGCCGGTAGCTCGAATCGACAACGACAACATCATCAACGAACAAATCACATTCCACTACCGTCATGACATGCATCGATTGTTCATGAAAGCTGTGGGAGATGTTAAGCTCAACGAAGTCCCATTCAGCCAACTAGACCTAACCAACGGTTGGGCCATGGTTCCTAACAAGTCAGCAATCCTCATCAACTCGGAGATTCAACTCGAAATTATCGATATCAAAAAATAACGTCTATGCTTAATTGGCTTTTCACACTTGCTATTTTTGTACTCGTATTGTTCTTGTTGCGCGAGCACTTCACCAATTATCCCAAATCCAAGAATTGAGCCATGAGAATGATTACCTATTACGGAGCGACCGACACCGGCAAGGTGCGCGACCTCAACGAAGACACTTTCATCTCACAGTATCTGTGGGATGACCGTCATGTACTCTGCGTTGCCATTGACGGTCTGGGAGGCTACGAGGGTGGCGAGGTGGCCGCCGCCCTAGCGCGTGATACCATTGTTGACTACTTGATGAGTCATCGCGACGGCGACTGTCTAGACCTGCTCAAGCAAGCGGTCACCGAAGCCAACAACCGCATCGTCGAGCATCAACAGACTACAGCCGGCTGCAGCCGCATGGGGTGCGTCCTCACCGCTGGTCTGTTTGAGGTTGACGAGATGCGTCTTAACGTGGCTCATGTGGGCGACTCACGCATGTATCGTTGGCGCAGCGGAAAGCTTGACAAGATTACCCACGACCATTCATTGGTAGGATTTCGCGAGGACAGCGGCGAACTCACCGAGGAGCAAGCCATGAACCACCCGCAGCGAAACATCGTTGAGCGCATCCTGGGTGACAAGATTCACATGCTAGATGACAAAAACTTTATTGAGGCTTCCATCGAACAAGTATATTCCGGCGACCTCTTCATCTTCTGCTCTGATGGACTAAGCGACATGATTACCTCCGCCGAGATTTCGGGAACCGTCGCACGCCACCGCAAGAAAGGGCTTACCACCATAGCCAAAGAACTTATAAAGGCGGCACTAGAACATGGCGGCAAAGACAATATCACTGTGGTGATTGCGCTGGCCGAGGATGACGAGGTAGGTACTCCCGACCCATTCCAGCAAGAGCCATATAAACCTGAGCCAGACATCCATCAAAATGATGGCAATGACAAAACCTGCAATGGTATGAAGCCCGGAGAAGGCAAGTGCTTGAGCAAACGCTTGTTGCCGTGGATAGCGGCAGCACTTGTTGCCCTGGCTGTCGGAACCGGGGCTTTCTTCGGTGGAATGCAGATGGGCATCAATCGACAGAAAGTTGAGATGGATTCTTTGCTCATGGCAAAGAACACCATCATTGGAGTGCTGGATGATAGTCTCAAGAGCCAACAAGACTCCATCGTAGTGCTCAACGACTCAATAAAAAACATGAACAAGAAAGTTGACAAACGCAATAAAAAGGAACCGAGCTTTATTGAACAACTTATTATCAGTCTGAATAATGCTCAAAACCAAAACAACAATTAACTACCATGAAAAACATCAAAGACATCCTAGGTTTGTTGCTCGTGTCGTTGTTGCTCATCTTCGGCGCGTTTACCTTGACGCACAATCATTCCGACTATTTTAAACGCATTGAGCAGGCCTACCGCGACCATGATTCTTATAATCTAGACCCGAAACTTGGTCCTGGTTCGTTGGCCAACTTGCTGCAAAGTCACAACTATGTCAGTGACACGACCGACGCGCGCTATATCGCCACACACATCACCAAGCAATGTCAAGATGGAGGCTTCGCCAACTTAGGCGCACTAAACCGCAACGTGAACAAGCTCAGCGCCACCGATATCCTTGCTCATGGGGGCTCCGAGCTACATGAACGTCTTGTTGACGCACGCTGTAGGTTAGGAGTACCCGATACCTCTGCGACAACACCGCCCATTGCACCTGGCCAACCGGTCATCAAGGTCATCGTTACCCACCGCGACACCTTGGGCGGGATGAAAGGGCTTGTCAACAAAATCATGCGCCGCGCCAATTTCCCAGTAGCTGGTGTCCCTGTCCGCTTGACCGAACACATCCAGGTCAAGCGCAACGAGTTTGATGCATCGCCACAGCCTTTCAGCTCACGTGACACAGTTCTTGCTTGGGCCGTGACCAATGCTAGCGGCGAAGCATTATTCCCCGTCGAAAAAGGACACTACTACAGCGTGACACCTGTGCAAGACGGCTATGAGTTCGGCCGTGAACAAGGCACCGTGCGCGGAGCCATCAGCGACAACCAGACGACTTACAATTTCAGCCAACGCGAGCAGAAACTGACTCCATTCTCCACTCCTACCTATTACCGCATCAAGGAAGACCGAGCATTGACCGTTCGCACCCCAACCCAGTGGAAAGACTCGCTCATCGTATCCATTATCATGTTCTTAATGGCTTGGTGGATAGGCTTTTTCATCATCGCGACCATTGACCGACGGCTGAACCGCGTGAGTGACCACCTGCTACTGATTGCACTGATGGCAATGACCGCCATCGGCCTGCTTGCCATGTACTCCATTGCCGACCCCCTCGTTGATCGTCTGCTGGGAGCCGACACAGCATGGGGAACTGTCTTCGGTGTGGCCGCATTGTGTGTGCTCTCGTCGGTAAACTATGTGAAATATTACAACTCGCAGAGCGCTGTACAACCTAAAGGCGCAAAGTTTGATGTTTTCTCGCAAGTTCTTCGCTGGATAGTCCTGCCTTTCGGCAAGAAAGTCGAGACACTCAAACACAACCCGACGAAGAACAAAATGAAAGGCCTGCTGATGTCGGTGGGCTACTTTGCCGGATTATTGTTGAGCGTGTTATTGCTCCCTATCGAATGGACTTGGAAATTGATTCAGTGGATTGGCAACAAACTGCACATACCCTCAATGAGCCTTCCCAACGGCATAGGCTACCTGTTGCTGGCTATGGTGTTGGTGATTTTGCTCGGCATCTTTGGTACTGGTCCTGAAGGCAGCGGCGCACGCGTCAACCTGGGTCCATTGCAGCCAAGTGAAATCTCAAAATACTTGGTAGTTACCTTCATCGCTGCATTCTTTGCACAAAATGCCAAGACTATCCACGATTTTGCCGATGCCCAAAAAACCGGATGGCGCAATGCCCGCCTCCAAGTACGAAAGGTGTGGAAGGTGGTACTGGCTATTGCCATTCTCCTGATGATGTATTTGGGACTCATCAGCGACATGGGGCCGGCACTGGTGCTTATCGTCACTTTCATCTTGCTCTATTCGGTCGCTCGAAGAGACTTTCCTCAATTGGTCATTGGTGTGGTCACATTCATCGTCACCATGTTCCTGGGCAGTTGCATCAGCTCCAGTCCAGTTGTCCTGACCCTGTTTGCTGTCTTGTGGATGGCCGCTTGGATTGGCATCTGTTGGATAACAAAGAAGCGTGTCTACGAGAGTGCCATCATGATGGCACTGCTCATCACCCTGTTCATGCAGGGAGGCAACTTGCTCACCGCCTTGGGATTTAGCGAGGGTGAGCGCCTGGCCAACCGCAACGCAGTGGCCTTGTCAGGCGTGTGGAATAACGATGTGCCTGGCGGCGACCAGGTGGCACAAGGCTTATGGAGTCTGGCAACTGGCGGTATGGGCGGCCAAGGCCTGGGCAAAGGCAATCCCAGCATGGTGCCCGCGTTCAACACCGATATGGCATTCACTAGCATTGGCGAAGTGATGGGATGGATAGCCCTGGCGCTCATCTTGGTGTGCCTAATTATCATCATACATCGCAGCCTGTTATTAGCCCGCCGCTCGGGACATCCCTTCCAGTTCTTCCTAGCATCGGGAATTGCTATCGTCACCGGTGTGCAGTTCTTCGTCATCGTCTTGGGCAGTGTGGGAATCATTCCGCTCACGGGTGTGGCCGTGCCATTGCTCAGCTATGGCAAGTCAAGTCTGATTATGAACTTAGCTGCTTTCGGCATCATCATCTCGTGCAGCCGGCACCAAGCTACAAAACATCAACGTGAGGAAATAAAAGACTACGACAACGTGGTGGCGGCATCATGTTGGAGTTTCATCGGCTTGTCGGTGTTGTTGCTAGGTGTATTGTTCTGGTATCAGGATCTCAATCGTGATGACATTCTTATCCGCCCAGCCTACGTGTCCACGATGCAGGGCGAGCGCATTGCCGAGTATAACCCGCGCATCCGTCTGTTGATGAACCATCTAGATGCCGGAAACATCTATGACCGCAATGGATTATTGCTCGCCACCAGCAGCAATGAACTGCTGCTGCAGAACATCACTGAGTTGTCACAGCATGGCCTCAATGCCACCGAATTGCTTGCATTATCGCACAAGCGGTTATACCGTTATTACCCCTTCGCCGAACACACTTTCTTCATGCTTGGCGACATCAATACACGGACTCTGTGGAATAACAACGACAGCGACCCATACGGATATATGGCCGAACAACGGCATTTGTCCGAGCTGCGTGGTTTTGACAATATGATGCGTGATGATGAGGGCAAAGCAGTGGTAGATGTTGTTGAGGCGCATTCCTATCGCTATAACCGCTTTCTACCGCCCGAACATCAACAGTTCAAATTCACTCGAAAGGACTACTCCTGCTTGCTGTCCATGTTAAAGAAAGGAGCGAACAGTGACCTGGTCAAAGAATGGAATGAGAACCGCAACAAACGCGACCTCACGCTCACCCTCGATGCCAACCTGCAACGCCTGCTTCAAGAGCAGATGGCACAATATTTACAAAACGACCCCAGCTTTAGCTGGAATAGAAAGTTGCGTGCTAGTGTTGTTGTGCTCGATGCCCGCAATGGCGACTTGCTCACCTCATCTTGCTACCCACTTCCCGACCAGGAGCGCATCGCAGAGAATGGCGGAAAGTACTATAAAGATTATGCGCCAGACTTCGTGGCATTTACTGACCGTGACCTTGGCATGACTTTCCAGACTCAACCAGGCTCAACGGCAAAAGTCATGTCTGCATTGGCGGGATACATGAAATTGGGCAGTACAGCATCACAGAAAAACTACTATGTATTTGAAGATGAGGCTGTGGACTATAACCATGAAACCAAAAGGCCTATTGACCCAACAGGAAATGTTAACATGCAACGAGCCATCGTCTTGTCATCAAACAACTTCTTTGTTCATCTAGTCAATGACCAAGACCTCTATCACGAGTTAGATAGCATCTATCGCATGGCTGGTATTCGCATACACATCAATGACGGCCGCAACGTGTCAAAAACGCCCTATTTCTTCACACTTGACCCCACCTTCTCATTTGATGGCGAGATAGATGTGATGCGCACGCAGGGCACCGGGAAGTATACAACCTACATGACGCAGGGACGCCAACGTAAGCATGATCGTTTCAATTGGTGGCAAACCGGCAATGCTTGGGGCCAGCACAACATCTATGCCACGCCTCTCAATATGGCACGCATCGCCGCCATGGTAGCTTGTAATGGTCAGTTTACACCTACACGTTATGTCTTGAGCTATGGTACTGGCAAGGATCAAAAAGAAGCCGAAAGACACGAACCCATCCCGATGGTAAGCAACACGACCGACCTGCGACACTTCATGCAACTTGAAAGTGACAAGCATCGTAGTAGCCACCCGTTACCTGGCTCAACTGGAAACGATGCTCGTATGGGCGGGAAGACGGGTACCCCAGAACGTGCAGGAGAACGTGGCCGACGCATCAATGATGCCTGGTACATCTGCTTTATCCAAAGTGACAGGCAACAAAGTCCGCTTGCCATCGCTGTTCGCATTGAGCGCAGCCACGTTGGATCTGGTAAAGCCGTTGATTTTGTCGCACGTGCCGTCATTCCCGCTCTCAATGCGGCCGGCTACCAAGTGCAGTAGCTTGAATGCGACGCAAACAGGACTAAACGATAAAAACAAGAAACTATCATATAGGAAGCTATGACGTTAAACGACGAATATGACATTTTAGGCATTTACAATGGGGCGTTTGCCACTGTATATAAGGCGCGACACAAACGTCTGGGCTATGTGCGTGCCGTCAAGGAGCTGAAGGATGCCATCATCAGCGAACAGGACAGAGCCTACCAGACTTTCCTCAAGGAATGCAAGGTGCTAATGCAAATTGGCAACGGCTATTGTCCCAACATCGTCAGGATGTACAGTCCGCGACTGTTGGGCAACCATGCCGTGGTTGAGATGGACTTTATCGAGGGACCGACATTGGTCAAGTACCTCAATGACAATCACTTCATGCCCATCGACGAGGTAATGCGTCTCATCAAGGAAATTGGCGGCGCATTAGCCTATTGCCATCACGACATCTACAAGTTCTTGATGAACCCGTCTGAAGACCATCTGAATCGAGACCCTAACGATGCCACAAAATATGTAATTACAAGTCAGAAGGAACGCGAACTTATCAACAAGTACCGCATTGTTCATAACGACATCCACTCGGGCAACGTCATGCGGCGCAACCAGGACGGCAGTTATGTGCTATTAGACTTCGGGCTCGCCATTCAGAACGGGCATGCCGTCAAAAGCAGCTCACGCAATCAGGGTGCCTACGAGTATAAGGCTCCTGAAAAATGGGACATGGCGCTCTCAGACGACGTGCCGCCACAGTGCGACATTTACAGCTTCGGCATCCTGTTGTTCGAGGCCTTGACCGGCAGGGTGCCCTTTGAGTTCGACCCCGACAAGTTCAGTAACGAGCTTGCCGCACAGAACGAGATGCGACGGCTACACCACACCGAGCCTGTACCAGCCATAGAACCCCTGCGCCGCAAAGCATTCCACAAGACCAAACCCACCTTAGCCTGGATCAAGGACTATCCCGACTGGTTGGAGCAGATGGTGCAGAAATGTCTGGCCAAAGACCCTGCCGACCGCTATGCCGATGCCTACGAACTGATGGAGGACTTCAACCGCCATAGTGCAACCGCACCAACAACCGACACCCAGCGAGAAGAAGAATTGCAGCACAAAGTCGAGCAACTGGAGAGAGAGATCGCACGCCTCAAGCAAAATGGGGGAATCACGTCATTGGCCGAATTCCCAAAACCTAAAGCCGAGACGCCCAAGCCCGAAACCAATGAGAAAAAAGAACCGGTGAAACCGTCCCCAAAAAGGTCTAGGGGTTGGATGATTGCAGCAATATTAGCCTTTGTGGGGCTCTGCATAGCGATTGGCGTCATCGCACTGCAAAACGATTACACGCCCCCCCCAATGCCAGAACCCGAAGAAGAAGAGGAAGAAGTCATCGAAGAAAGCAAAGGGCCATCGGCCACGGTCGAGAACGTATGGGTGAGCCAAAACCAGTCGTCAGACTATGGAGTTGGCATGACCATCCATGTCAAGTTCAATGTCAAGCAAATGATGAGCCGAGAATTGATGGTTCTCGCATATTTCTATGACAGCAACAACAACAAGCTCATTGACACGAACCACGACATCTGCTCAAAGTACGGCACCGACGGCGAGAACGACAGCCAAGTCTGCGTATCAAAAACCATGACACCCAGTTATGAGGACTCCCACTATGATGACCTGGAGCTTTTCATTCCTTACGGCGAGTTGCACCAAACAAAGAATGAGGGTCCCAAAACACTGAAGTTTAAGATTTCTATGAGGGACAAAGAAGCGAAAGAATTTATTTACCAAGGCGATTATCACGAATTCACGCTCGACCCGACCGTCACGCCCTTTGCCTCAATTGATAGTGTGCGGATGGAACATAACCAGATGGTCGATGGAGTAAAGACATTAAAAGTACACATGAAGCTATGTGTTAATGGCATGAAGGGCAAGGAATTCTCTAGCCGCTTGTGGTTTTACCAGAACGACAACTCCACAAAACTTCTCGACAAGAACGGAGATCAGGTGGGCAGTGTGAAAGAAAAGGGTACACCCAGTTATATCTGTTCAGTCTGGAAAGATTGGGTGATATCCATCCCAAACGATGACTTCCTGGGAGCGACCAATCATGAAGACGAGAACAAGAAGTGTTCGTTTGACATTGTTGTCAAAGACGACAATGGCGATGTACTTACCCGGGTTGAGAACATAAAGATACAGAAAAGCCAAGATTAGTTTATGAAGCTGGGGGAAGACTATGACATATTAGGTATCTATTCTGGCGGGTTTGCCACGGTATACAAGGTGCGTCACTTGCGTCTAGGCTATGTGCGTGCCGTCAAGGTACTGAAAGATGCCGTTCTCAGTGAGAACGATAAGACCTACCAGACCTTCCTCAAGGAATGCCAATTAATGTTACAAATTGGCAACGGCAACTGCCCCAGCATCATCAAGATGTATTCTCCTCATTTGATAGGCACCCACCCCTCGGTCGAGATGGATTTCATCCAAGGAAAGACTCTGGACAAATACCTGAGCGAGAAATCATTTATGACCATTGCCGAGGTGATGCGGCTAGTTCAAGACATAGGCGGCGCACTGGCTTACTGCCATCATGATGTCTATCAGTTCCTGATGAACCCTATCGAGGACCACTTGACTCCCGACCCAAATGACGGCACCAAATATGTCATCACCGACAAGCAGGAACATGCGCTTGTCAGTAAATACCAGGTAGTGCACAATGACATCCACTCGGGCAACGTCATGCGTCGTGACTACGACGGTACCTTTGTGCTGCTAGACTTCGGATTGGCCATCCAGGACGGAAAGGCTGTAAGAAGCACCTATAAAAATGCTGGTGCCATTGAATTCAAGCCACCAGAAAAGTGGGAAATGAGCATCAATACCGCTCTGACACCACAGAGCGACATCTATAGCTTTGGTGTTCTGCTCTATCAAGCATTGGCTGGCAGACCGCCCTTTGAGGTCAATCGTCTTGTGTTCAGCAGCGACCTCGCTGCGCAAAACGAGATGCGCCGTTTGCATTGCGAAGTGCAGCCAGGTGACATTGAGCCTCTGCGCGAGCAGGCTTTCCAGAAAGCCCAACCTGGGCAGAAATGGGTCAAGGACTATCCCGACTGGTTGGAGCAACTCATCATGAAATGCCTTGCCAAGAATCCCGCCGACCGCTATGCCGACGGGTACGAACTGATGAAGGAATTCAACCATCACATTAATGATGGTCATTTAACAGCGCAAGATTTTATTGTCAACGAATTAAAACAACAATTGCAGGAGGCTCAACAAAACTGCGAACAGCTGAAAAAAGAACGAAAGTCCTGGATGAGAACCAACGAAAATCTCAGCAATGAGAATAAGCAGCTGTCTCTTCGAAATAAGGAATTGCGAGAAAACCTCAAGAAGGCAGATAATCGTGGGATTAAAACTCCATGGGGCTGGATGCTTGCCACGTGTATCCTCTTGGGTTCCACATTAGGCTTGATGTTCTCTGACACAAGTGGCAAGGATAAGCTCAACTATCTGAGCTCGCTCATGCCGTGGTACAGCACAGACTCCTGCTCAACCGTGCCACCAACCGCGACGATTGATTCAGTGACGATTGATCATAACAAAACCTTAAACGATGGCAACGGAATGGAACTCCACGTCAACCTCAATGTGGAGCACATGAAGGGACGCGTAGTCAGAGTAGTGGCATTTTTCTACGACAATCAGGGTAATCCTTTAAATGACAGGAACAATCTATATGCCTCATCTGACGGTCATGTTGCTACCGGGACAACAGTGAAGCCAAACAAAGAAGAGTCAAAATACAAAGATTTAGTGCTCTCAATCCCCTACGCCGAGCTGCATCAGCGTAACAAGGAACCTGAGACGCTACAATACAAAATTTGTGTCTACGACCAAACGTCCTGGCAACCGCTCTTTATAGAAAAGACTTATCACACGTTTGAGTTCGACATCCTCAAGATGCCACATGCTATGTTCAACAAAGTGTGGTTTGAACAAAACGTGATGAAAGATGGCAAAAAGTCGTTACTCGTACACTCAAACTTCAGTGTCGTGGGCATGAAGGGAAAGAAAGTCTATTATTCGGTCTTTTTCTACAAACAAGACAACAAGACACCACTCATGCACAAGAACGGCTACCAAATCTTCCCTACTGTCAACAGTATTTCCAAAAGCGAAAGGTATTATTGGAGCGATTGGTGTATCATTATCCCAAATACGACCTTCTTGGGAGCAGTCAACCTCGACGACAAGCAACGGCAATGCTCGTTTGACATCGTGGCACATGATGAGGAGGGACGCGTTCTTGGCTGCGTCAAGAACAAAAAAATCAGAATGAAACAAAACTAACAACTTTATTATGGCTTACTTACAAGAATACGAAAAATTGTGCATGCTCGGAAAGGGAGCATTTGCAACCATTTGGAAAGTCCGGCACAATACTTTGGGCTATATTCGCGCCATCAAAGTGTCAAAAGAGGATATTGACAACGAGAACGACAAGGCCTACCAGACTTTCCTCAAGGAGTGCCGCGTCTTACTAAAGATTGGCAATGGTGCGCACCCAAACATCGTACGCATCTACCAGCCACGTCTCATTGACAACCGCGCGCTCGTCGAGATGGACTACGTAAGGGGGTGCACTCTGAATGAATATCTTGAGCAGCACAAGTTCATGCCCATAGCCGAGGTGATGCGGCTCATCAAGGAAATTGGTGGCGCATTGGCTTATTGTCACCATGACATCTACGAGGACCAACTAAATCCAGTCGAAGACCATCTGAAGTGCGACCCCGACGATGCGAAACGCTATGCCATCAATGATGCCAAGCGTGAGGAACTCATCAAGAAATACCGCATCATCCACAATGACCTGCACAGCAACAACATCATGCGGCGCGACTATGATGGAGGATTCATTTTGCTTGACTTTGGTCTAGCAATCCAGAACGACCGTGCGGTCAAGAGCAGCTCACGTCAGGATGGCGCACTGGAGTATAAAGCGCCCGAGAAATGGGAGGACGAATGCGCTATTACCACACAGAGCGACATCTACAGTCTAGGTATCCTCATTTATGAGGCACTCGCCGGCCACGTGCCGTTTGTCTTCGACCCAGACAAGTATTCCAGCGACCTGCACGCAAAGAATGAGATGTTCAAGAAACATCGCGATGTGACTCCACCAGCCATTGAACCTGAACGCATGGCCTCCTTTAAGCTAGCTAACCCAGGGCAAGTATGGGAAAAAGACTATCCCGACTGGCTTGAAAAGATGGTGATGAAATGCCTTGAGAAAAATCCTGCTGACCGCTATGCCGACGCTCGGGAACTTATTGATGACTTTAACCGCAATGTCAAAGCCGAAAACAGTACAAAGGTAATGAGTGATGAGAAAGTTCGTTATGATACCGATAACGAACGGTTGCGAAAACAAGTTAGCGAACTGACTGACCAACTGAATAAAACCACCAATAAGCCCATTGACAAGAATAAGACAAAGCGAGGTCTATGGCTGGCCGTTATTGGCACACTGTTGGTCCTTGCCGTTGGTGCTGCTATGGTTCTTACATACGAGAAAGGCTTTGATGATGGGGTAAGTTTTGGAAAATATGTGGTAGAAGCTGTTGAACCTGAGGTGGAAGAAGCTGCTCCTGAAGAAGCTGTTGCTGTAGCTGCAGATGCTGCTAAAGAAGCCGCTGAAGACGCTGTTGCTGTAGCTGAAGATGCCGCTAAAGACGCTGTGGATGAAGTCAAATCTGCTGTGGATGGAGCCGAACCTGCAGCGGAAGCAGCTAAATAATACTTTATATAACAACGAATAAAAGAACTAATATAATCATGCTAGACTTTCTAAAAAACATCGTCAACCCTACAAAAAAGGTTGACCAACCCAAACAAACTGAGGTGAAACCCGAAACCGAGCAGAAGCCCGATACCGAGCTGAAACCCGATACCGAGCTGAAACCCGATACCGAGCTGAAACCCGATACCGAGCTAAAGCCCGATACCGAGACTAAGCCCGAAACCGAGACTAAGCCCGAAACCGAGACTAAGCAGATATTGCTTCCATCGGATAACGCCATCGAGTCACGAGAATATATCATTAATGCCATCATTCAGTCTCTTGAACCAATGCAAGGTCTTAGCAAGGACAAGTTCAACGGACTCACAATCTATATCACAGAACAACGTTTGCAGCTGCTCACCGAAGGCAAGGATTTCATGCAACATTTGTGCGCCCAAATGGACAATCATGGGTTTGAATCGTTGAGTGACCTTGTTGCCATCACGAATGACACGGCACCCAATAACGCCATTACTGTGATGCCTGGCATGAGATTGATGCTTCATCAAAAAGAGAGCAAGGGGGGCGAAGAACTGCCACCACCTGCCACCGGCAAGATGAGAATCTTCATTTTTGAGGGGCAAGGCTCGATGCAGCAAGCCGAGTATATTCTGAATGCCAAAGAAAAACAAGTCTTCCACATCGGACGCATCAAGTTTGTCAGAGACCTTAGTCCCCGACGCATAAACGATGTGGTCATCAAAGATGATGAATCTGTTGACGAATTAAAAAAGTTGAACTCGAAGGTCAGCCGTTCGCACGCCGACATTATCTGGCGTGATGGAATGTTCTTCATCAAAGCTATGCGTGGCGGATGTCGGCCCGAGGGCGGTGCGGCAACCAAGGTAATTCGCAACGAACAAGAGACCGAAATGTTGACCAGCAACATGCTTTATCCTCTGCGTGACGGGGATCTCATCGAGCTAGGCAAGGCGGTCATCCTGCAAGTCAACATTGTTGAGTGACAAAAAGAAAACAATTTATGCACGGGAAGAGTTGGGGATATGTGTGGAGCGTGGTGCTGGCGGTGTTGTTGGTGCTGCTGCTGAGAGAGGCCTGGCACGTGGCGGTTGGCCATGTGCTGGCACCGGACTGGAATGGAATGACGTGGAGCAAGTTTGCGTGGCAACCTGAACGCGGGGTGTCGAACTTCAACCTGTTGCGTAACTTCAACATGGGCATCTATTGGTGGTTCGGCGTGGGAATGGCGATCTACCCGCTGGCACGGTGGCTGCTGGTGCGCAAGGGGTGGGCGAAGAAACGGTCGTTCACCGACATGGAAACGCTTTCGCATGAGTTCTCGCACTGGCTGGTGGGCAAGCTCATGGGGCGCCGCATGCACTCGTTCCATGCCGAGGAAGAAACGGGTGTGGTGACAAGCAGCGGCAAGGAGTGGACCCGTCCTTTCATGACATTGGCTCCGTATACGGTTCCTTATATGACGCTATTTCTGCTTGCGTTCCGCGCCATCACGGTGCCGCAGAATGCCTGGCTGTTTGACATCATCACGGGGGGCACGTTCGGGTTCCACCTGGTGTGTTTCATCACACAGACACGGAAGTATCAGACTGACATTAATCGATTTGCCACGTTGTGGTTTCCTGCGCTGTACATCGCGGTGTGGGCTGTGTTTAACTTCGTGTTGCTCACGGTGACATTCTGGGCCAGTAAGAACTTTTTCAAGGCCTTATGGTGGATTATATCCAGCCTGTTCAGCCCGTCGCTTTGTTAGTAAAACAAACAACAAATTAAACGAATGAAACAAATAAGCTTCGAGTTGAAACGGATTGAGGGAATGGTAATTATGAAGAAACTATTTTTACTATTGGGTTTCGTGAGCCTAGTTGCAGGCTTGCAAAGTTGTCAGAATGGCAACAACAAACAGGAGACCTCGCAGAATCTTGTAGTCGTGGAACAGAGCGATACGATATGGAACAAGGCTGGCGAGTTTGATTATGATGCGTCTTTTACAGTTGATGTGCCGGTTGATGGTCCCCAGGCGTTGGTTGACTCAGTGATGGCCCTGCTCAATACGGAACTTCATTCAATGTGCGAGCGCACAATCCACTTTGATGATCAAGTCTCATTCAAGGAGAAAGAGGTTTATACGGATGATGCCAAGAACTTACTGAACCACTACATAAAAAAATACAGGTCGCTGATAGAAGATGTTCTAGAATGGCATGTAGCGTTCACACTTAAGCTGGAGGCTCAGACTGAAAAATATGTCACCTATGGCATAGAGTGTTATCATTGCGGAGGTAGCTGTGGTTCAGAGAAATTCTATTATACTTTTTCAAAAAGCAATGGACATCAGATAAAGGATATCATCAGTCGTGACAACCTTTTACGCTTTCTTAAGGAGCATCCTGAGTGCAAAGATAATGAAGATATGGATAAAGAATTGTGGCAGATGTTCCCTCTAGATGAGTACCAATTTGAAAATAGCAACTACGGATTGCTCGGTGACCATTTCTCTCTAGTCATTTGGGGTTATACCAATCACTATCTTAGCACAGAATTCCCCTATAGCAAGATTCTCCCCTATCTCTCGCCCGAAGCTCAGGAACTGGTGGGGAAATTACAGATTACAGATAATAGATAATTCTTAATTGTGATAGTTGTCCAAGTTGTCTGATGTTCTCTCACGCAGATTGCCAAAGGTCTGCTTGATGCGGACGTGGCAAGCCGTGTCCCTACATCGGCTTCGCCGACGTGCAAGCGCAGCCTTTAGATAAATTTGGCTGCACCTCAACAAACTCAAACAAGTTTGGTTTGTATTCGGTTTGCACAAATCTTGTGCAAGAGAGTGCAGAGCAGAACTTGTTCTAGCTCTGGCGAGCGCAGCCAAGATTATCTAAATTTTGGCGAGCTAAAGGTTCTGAATTCTCAATTATTTGCACTACGTTGCCTGCTGCGAAGGTAGGCTGCGGCTCGGAAATGCTCAAATAAATTTGGCATTTCGCTCGGTTTGCACTACCTTTGCAGCTTGAAAACAACTATGGCTCTGAGTTGGGAGCATTCAATATCTAAAGAATAAATGGGAAGATTAGTAGCAATTGTGGGACGCCCCAATGTGGGCAAGTCGACACTGTTCAATAGGCTGACGCAGACGCGGGCGGCCATCGTCAACGACACCAGCGGCACGACGCGTGACCGCCAGTATGGCATCATGGAATGGAACGGCATGGAGATGAGCGTTGTTGACACTGGCGGCTGGGTGGTGAACTCGGAGGACATCTTCGAGGAAGAAATCAACAAGCAGGTGCACCTGGCCATCGAGGAGGCCGACGTTATCCTGTTCGTGGTTGACATCAAGAATGGTATCACCGACCTTGATGACCATGTTGCCGAGATTCTGCGCCGCAGCAACAAGCCGGTGATTGTGGTCGCCAACAAGGATGACAACAACGAGAGCATCTATGCCGAGGCCGAGTTCTACGCACTGGGGCTTGGAAAGCCGTTCAGCATCAGTGCCATCACGGGCACGGGCACGGGCGACCTGCTTGACGAGGTGGTGGCTCGTATGCCAGAGAAAGAGATGGACATCCCCGAGGACGACATACCCCGCTTTGCCATCGTGGGGCGCCCCAACGCGGGCAAGTCGAGCCTGGTGAACTCGCTGATGGATGAGGAGCGTAATATCGTCACCGACATCGCCGGCACCACGCGCGACACCATCTACTCACGTTACAACAAGTTCGGCTTCGACTTCTATCTGGTCGACACGGCTGGCATCCGCAAGAAGAACAAAGTGAACGAGGACATCGAGTACTACTCGGTGCTACGCTCCATCCGCGCCATTGAGAACAGCGATGTTTGCATCCTGCTGATTGATGCCACGCGCGGCATCGAGGCGCAGGACGTGAACATCTTCTCGATTATCCAGAAGAACCGCAAAGGTCTGGTAGTGCTGGTCAATAAGTGGGACATTGCCGAGTACAAGAGCCAACGCTCCATTGACACGATGGAACAGGCTATTCGCGAGCGTCTTGCACCGTTTACCGACTTCCCCATCATCTTCGGTTCGGCGTTGACCAAGCAGCGCATCTACCGCGTGCTGGAGACTGCCATCGAGGTGTACAAGAACCAAAAGATTGTCATCCCCACCTCGCAGCTGAACAACTATCTGCAGGAGGTTATCACCGCCACGCCACCACCCGCCGTCAAGGGCAAGTTTGTCAAGATCAAGTACATCACCATGCTCAAGGGTGCCAAGGTTCCGACGTTCATTTTCTTCTGCAACCTGCCGCAGTGGATTCGTGACCCCTACAAGCGTTTCTTGGAGAACAAGATTCGCGAGAAGTGGCCGTTGTCGGGCACGATGATCAACCTTTTCTTCCGTGAGAAGTAAAGGCCTCACCCCGGAAATTTTAAGTCATAAGAACACAAGAACATAAAATTCTCAATTCTAATTTTTCAATTGCCAAAGGTCTGCTTGATGCGGACGTGGCAAGCCGCGTCCCTACATCTCGTAAAAGCACACCGAATACCCTGAATACACAGAAAAATATTCTGTGAATTCTGTGTGAGATTTAAAAAATTATTAATTCTTAATTATTAATTCTTAATTATTTCCTACCTTTGCCCCATATATTTCAAAAACAAGGAAAGACTATGAAGACAAAAATCGTATTGATAACGCTCCTGCTGGCCGCTATCTTGGCTAGCACGATGCAGGCTCGCGTGCCTCGCAAAAACCTTGACGAGTTCAACAAGGGCACCGCTGCATACGACAACCAGCAGTACCAAAAAGCCATTGACTGGATGGATCAAGTACTACAGCAGAACCCTGACAACGGCTACGCTTTGGCTTATAAGGGTTCGTCGCTACGTTACTTGAATCGTCTAGACGAGGCGGTCACCGCGCTGAATCGTGCAGCCACACTCATTGACGATGTGAACACTGCCTTCCGCGCCTGGACCAACAGCGAACGCTTCTATGCATACATCTTCAAGGGTGACACCATAGCAGCCCTGCAGGCCATCGATCTCGCCATCCAAGATGATGCTAATCAACCGGTTTATTGGAAAAACCGCGCAGTCATCAAGGCTGGACAAGGCAACCTAGATGAGGCCATTGCCGACTATGACAAGGCTCTAGCATTGTCACCTAACGATGCGAGTTTGCGTGAAATGCGCCAACGCGCCTTTGAGTACAATGAAAAGTATAAAGCTGCGATTGCAGCAATCGGCGAAAAAGACTACTATGCCGAGCGTGATACCACTGCAGCCGATGAAATTGTGCTACCCCAATTTCCTGGAGGCAAAGACGCACTCAATGCCTATCTTAACAAGAAAACTGGATGGGATGACTCGAAACCACCCGTTAGCGTGATTGTTGACCTGACCATTGACGAGAATGGCAATGTCACCGATGCCACTATTCTCGAAGGATGCAACAAGAAACTTGACAAGAAAGCCCTCGAAATCTGCCGTAAGCTCCCACAGTTCGCACCAGCCACCCATCATGGCGAACCTATTGAGTGCAAAATGCCCCTTCGCATCAGATTTGTAGACCCCAATTATTAACTATCAACACTTATGAGACGTATCACCCTCACCCTAATGGCGATGGCACTGGTTCCTGCTATCACAATGGCCCAAACCAGTACCACCACACAACAACAGCAAGCTCAACAACTCTCGCAACTCGAGGACGAAATTGAACTCCAGGAAGAACTTGCGCAAGACATGCGCGACTCAATCACCATTCTCAACGGAAAGATTGACGTACTCAAATCCCGACTTGATAGCCTTAACGGCATCGTGAAGGATGTCAAAGACCAAATCAGCGCACTCGAAAAGCTGAAGAAAGAACAGGAAAAAGGCATCAAGACCGCCAACAAAACGCGACAAGAGACCGTCGATAACCGGGACAACTTGATTTATCAGATGGATATTCTACCCGTGCTACAAGAACCTTACGACAAACTGGATGTCGAGCAGATACTTGCAAAATTTGACGGCATGGAAACCAAGGACGTGCTCAAACGTAAAGACATGGTGGAAAACTATGGCAAGTACAGCCTCGAAATCCGTAACCTGCTTGAGAAGTACAAGAGCAAATTTGAGCAGACCCGCTGGGCAACTCAAGGAACCGAAAGCGAACTGTACAAGGAGTTCCAGAAAGCCTTCAAAAAGTTGGGCTACTACAAGACCTACGAGAAAGGTGTGAAAAATGCCACTACACCCACCATTCCCTATCTCGACAAGGTCATGTCAGAGATTCAGATGATTCAGCGCTCGGGTTTCAATAGTCAGTACCAATACAATAAGGTGTTGGATATGCTATATTAAATCCTCTAAAAGGTGGAGGATAATTTAAAATCTTAGTTGAGTAGAATGAAGAAGATATTTGCAATCGTGATGGTCTGTGTACTGGCGTTTGGCCTTGGTACACAGGCCTTCGCACAGAAGAAGACTGGTAGCAAGAAGCCCGCCAAGACAACCGCTGTAGCATCGAAAAAATCCTCAAAAAAGTCGGCGACAACCTCTTCAAAACCAAAGAACGGTGCATTCATCGTCATTTCGAAAAAAGACTTGAATCTGCGTGTCTACAGCTGTGACTCGGTATTAATGGCCGAATACCCTTGTTGCCTTAGCAAGAACAAGGGCAACAAGCAACGCAAGGGCGACATGAAGACTCCCGAGTCGCCAGTCGGCCAGCCGTTCAAGATTACTGCCATCCAGGATGCCAGCACATGGAAGCACGACTTCAAGGATGGTCGTGGCAGCATCAAGGCCTACGGGCACTGGTTCCTGCGCCTGCTTACGCCAGGCCACAGTGGCATCGGCATCCACGGCAGCACCAACAATGAGAGTTCGGTGCCTGGTCGTGCTAGCGAGGGCTGCATCCGTCTGCGTGACCAAGACATCATCACGCTCAAGGAGAACTATGCCTATGTGGGTATGCCTGTCATCATCAAGGCTGAAAACCAAGGCCTCTACCCCTGGGAAAAGGAGTAGAAGCCTCATACATTCTCGGAGAATGTATGAAATATCAGTATTTTAGTTCCACTTTGGAAACCTTTCCGGGGCGGTGGCTGTGCGCGAAAGTGCACCACTGCCCCGTAATTTCGCTGTCATAGCGCACATGGTATCGGCCAGGGCGCAAGAAGCTGATAGTGACCGCACCATCCATTTCAATGTTTGGCCCACGACCTTTAGTGGCACGTTTCTCCTCGATGTGCCACTTGTCATCAATAATGGTACTCACCAAGATGACCGTGTCACCCTCAAAGATTGGCAACCCTGAGCGAGAGATGGTCACACGGTCGGTATCCTCGCTAGTGATAGCCAGTTGACCCGCCACTTCGGCATTCGACGGACTGAGGTCAAACTGGTCAATGTTTGTGGTGGCCTCGCCCCTACTACGCTGCCCAATGAGCAGCGTAATCAGTGCCATGGCCACCACAAAGGCAATGACATAAAATTCAACTGAGTGTACGTCAATCATTTGATGACTTTGACTCGCACTTGGGGAGTGGCGGGGAGTTGGTCGGCAGTGAGGCCAGCGTAGATGTTATAGACACCTGTCGGCACACGCTCGCCAGTGTCATCGCAAGTATCCCAATTGACCAAGTTGGATGTTGCGGTGAATTCACGCACAATGTTCCCGTCGCGATCGGTGATGCGAACACAAGCACCTACATCCACCTTACCGATGGTCACGAAACCTGTGTAGCTGGGTTCGACAAACGTCGGTGACGCAGTCACGGCAGTATAATCAATAACTGCAGGAATCTCTTCCATGTCAAACTCCACGATACCATTGTCGGTCAACACAATGGCGCGTGTAGGCGATGCCGTGACCGAATAAATACATGACGAGGGCAGTCCACTATTATCGACATCAAAGTGTTTGAGTACTTTAGAGCCATCGGGGCTCACAACGTAGAGACCCTGTTGGATTGTACCAATCCACTTGCGATTCAAGTAATCGGTGGCAATATGGCTAACGTAGGTGTCATAAGGAGAATCATCCCCTTCTGTGACTTTGGGCCTTGTGACTTTGAAGCCATTATTCATTACTTCAACTGGGTCGAAGTAGAAAACAGGACTGCTGCTACCGCCTACCCAAATATAACCCGTTGAATCGACACTCATGGTGTAGATATAGTTCAAATGATATTCTATGGCTTTGCCATTCTGGTCAATTGGATTTGATACACGCACAGACTCAACGTTCTGATTAAGTGAGTCAGGTGTTCCTCGCCACAATGTGAAGGTCATAGAAGTTTGATTACCTCCATGGGTTACCTTGACGTCATCCTTGCCGACGCAGAAAATCTGGTTTTGGAACGTACCATCCGACAAGCCTGGCACTGATACCACAATCCAGTCATCCTTGGTGATGGATGGATTCATCACCTTGTCATGAGGCAGCATACAAGCAATATCCTTCGGCTCAGTTGTTGTTGCACGTGTTGTACACATCCACAAGTTGCCTTCACTGTCAAATGCCAGACGCGGCGCGTTAAGTCCCGAATAGGGATGGTTCACACCCTGAACAAACTGCAAGTCAACTTGTCCATTAACCACACGGAACATGTTAGTGTTCTTGCGGATAGTGAAAAACAGCGCATCGTCATGTCCCGGTACAAATGTGAGGGGACCCGTCTGCGTCTTGTTTCGTAAAGCCGTTGGTGTCGCATCGGTCCAAGTATTGCCATCATATGTCAACATGAACACATAGTTCCCGCTTTGAGAATTTGATCCGTAGGCATAGCGTTGGTCATGCGTGGTAATATAGAACTTGTTGTTCTGAGTATTAAAATAGCTATAGAACATTTGTGGTGTTTTAGGATCAGAACGATACAGATAAATACCATCAGGTTTGTGGTAGTCGGTGTTCCCCTTAATATGGATACCGTTACCGTCAATCTGCCAGATGGTTCCACCGGCATCGGGCGAACAAGAGTAGAGCGAGGTGTTGTTTCCCGACACTTTTGTCGCCGTAAACGCACCATCATCCATGATGGTGTAGTAACATGAACTCGCACGGAAGTTGGCCAGCCAACCGCCAATGGTCCGCTGAATATTGTCGGGCGTAGCCGAGAAAACTGTTGTGACATCGCAGCGTCCTCCCGGATCCATATCACAACGCTTCAGAGCGCTAGTGCCCAAAAGAAAGAACGTACTGTCATTGACGGGATAAATTTTTGCTTCAGCCTGCGACACACCGATGTCCATATAGTCATCAAGCGACTCACGACGCGTGCCACTAGCATAAAGGCTTCCTCCATAAGCGATGACCATACGCTCGCCCACTTGCGCCGCTGAAGTCAACGCCTTCCCATAGTCACGGAACTCACACACCTGCAAGGTCGAGTCATCCAATACAACCAATCCGAAATCGGTCGCCAACAGAGCCTTGCCTGAGGCAAATGTCACATCATTAATTGCACGAGACAAGTTCATCACTACATCGGACAATGCACTCACATTGACGATGCTACCATCCTCATACAACAAGTCAATATTACTGTTGGTATAAGTCAATAACAAGTAATGCTTGTCGTAGTTGTAATAGATGTTCTTGATCTTGACATCGCTCAAGCCATTGGTCGATGACAGAGTCTTTACCTGCGCATTGACCTTGTCCCATCGGACAAGAGAGCCGTTGGTCAGCGCATACACATAATGCTCAGTATCTATCAGATTGGTGGCCGAACTCATCATATAGATAGGATGGAATGTCCAAGTTCCCTCCAGATCTTGTTCTTGAACCAGCTCCTGCGCCATCAAGAACAGCGGTAGCGACAGTGCCATTAAGACAAATAATTTCTTCATTTCTGATATCTTTGTTGAGAGATTACTCTTCGGTATTATCGACTGTAATTTGCCGAGCCTTCTCGACCCATTGTTTCACCTCATCGGCCATAGGAACCTTATAGCCCAGCTTGTACTTCTTGTTGATGTCCAACAAATCCTGGAACAATTTGCCCGGGCGCTCCAGCGCACCCAGCGTCTGGATGGTGAGCATACCGGCTTTTTGCAATGGCGCAACCCACTCGGCGGGGATGCCCAGTGCAGTGTACGCCTCCTCCTTGTCGCGACGTGCCACTTTCTCGGGACGCATCTGCGGGAACAGAATCACATCTTGAATGGTGGTCTTGCCAGTCATGAACATGGTCAAACGATCGATGCCAATGCCTATGCCGCTGGTAGGCGGCATGCCATACTGCAACGCACGCAAGAAGTCGTGGTCGATAATCATTGCCTCGTCATCACCCTTGTCGGCCAATCGCATCTGCTCCTTGAAGCGTTCCTCTTGGTCGATGGGGTCGTTGAGCTCGCTGTAGGCGTTGGCGACCTCCTTGCCGTTGACCATCAGTTCGAAGCGCTCGGTCAGACCAGGTTTAGAACGGTGCATCTTGGTAAGGGGAGACATCTCGACGGGGTAGTCGATGATAAATGTAGGCTGGATGTAGTGTCCCTCGCAGAACTCGCCGAAAATCTCATCGATGAGCTTGCCCTTGCCCATCGTCTCGTCAATCTCCATGTTCAACTTGTGGCACACCTCGCGAATCTGTGCCTCATCCATGCCTGTCAGGTTATAACCCGTCTGCTCCTGGATGGCCTCCAAGATGGGCAGACGACGGTAAGGAGCCTTGTAACTGATGAGATGGCCGTCAAACTCGGCCTCAGGCTTGCCGTTGACGGCGATACAGATGGTCTCCAACAGGTGCTCGGTGAACGACATCATCCAGTTATAGTCCTTGTATTGCACATACAGCTCCATGCAAGTGAATTCGGGGTTGTGCGTGCGGTCCATCCCCTCGTTGCGGAAGTTCTTTCCAATCTCATAGACACCCTCAAATCCGCCCACAATCAGTCGCTTGAGGTAAAGCTCGGTGGCAATGCGCATATACATGTCGACGTTGAGCGCATTGAAGTGGGTGATGAATGGACGAGCCGTTGCACCACCAGCGATGCTCTGCAAGGTCGGGGTCTCGACCTCGGTATATCCTGCATCATCCAGCACCTGGCGCATGGTCTTCACCACCAGCGCGCGCTTGAGGAAAGTGTCCTTCACGCCCTCGTTGACCACCAGGTCGACATAACGCTGGCGATAACGCAATTCTGGGTCATCAAACGCGTCGTATGTCACGCCGTCCTTCACCTTGACGACTGGCAGGGGACGCAGAGACTTGCTCAACACGGTCAACGTCTGAGCATGCACACTAATCTCACCCGTCTGCGTGCGGAATACATAGCCAGTCACCCCAACAAAGTCGCCCATGTCGAGCAGGCGTTTAAACACGACATTGTACAAGTCCTTGTTCTCGTCGGGACATAGGTCATCACGACTGATGTACACTTGGATGCGACCCTTGGAATCTTTCAGTTCCATGAACGAAGCCTTGCCCATGATGCGTCGGCTCATGATGCGTCCGGCAATGCGTACTTGTCGTGGAGCGGCATCGTCACTAAACTGTGCACGAATGTCGTCACTGTAGGCATCAACGGGGAACTCGGCTGCGGGATAAGGGTCAATACCCATCTCGCGCATCGTGTTCAAACTATTTCTTCTCACAATCTCTTGTTCGCTCAACTCGAGGATATTCATCGCGTTTGATGTGTTTGATTAAGAATTAAGAATTAAGAGTGTGGGTGGTCATGATTATCTTTGCCCTTTTCCCATCAAGACTCCCAACGAGTCCACATTAACCTCGGTAGCGGCATTGAGTGCCTCCTGGAACTCTTCTCCGCGGCCTAGCTTGGTATAGTAATCATTCGCCGCCTGGATCATCTTATCGGCCATAGCCTGGTCTTCGAGCACATTGCCCTCGCCATTGAGCATGCGTTGTGACGCTTGAATACTCAAGTCGGCAATGGCCTTCACATCTTTCTGCAGGTCGCCTGATGGTGTGAACTCACCCGATTGCTCGGTAGTTGCCTTTTCTCCCCTGTCGGTGGCAGTGTTGCACGACGGCATGACCCATATACCCACTACCGCAACAATTAAAAATATTCTTTTCATTTTCGATATCTGACTATATTTCAAACTGCAAAGGTAGTAAAAAGTTGGCAAAAAAACACCTTGGCCATAATATTTTCATTTTTAGCACTGAAAAAAAAGGTCGAAAGGCTTTTTTTTGTAATTTTGTATCTTATTATGGCACGTTTTCATGACATACTCTTCGGAGTGATCACATTGCTCTTGATATTGGCTTCTTGCGCTCAACCCAGCAAACAAGTGGTTGAGCCTTCGCACAGCGTGCCAATCATCCACCTTGACACCCGCAACAAGGCACCTATTACCTCCCGAGAACACTGGAGGTCGGGCGCATTGAGCATCGAGGATTCTGCTTTCATGATAAACATGCAGATGCGAGGCCGCGGTAACACCACCTGGACACTCAGCGACAAAAAACCTTTTCGGATTAAGTTGGATGCCCCCTACCCGCTGCTGGGGTTGCCCTGCAGCAAGCATTTTGTGCTATTGAGTGAGGCCACGACTCCCTATTCAATGTTAGCCGCTGTCGCAGCATTTGAACTGAGCCGACGCCTAGACATGCCTTATACCCCTCAAATCAAACCTGTAGAACTAGTCATCAATGGTGAGTACAACGGCTTGTATCTACTTACCGAGCAAATACGAGTTGAACCTGGGAAGATAGATCTTCAGCACTGGACGCGCAAACCGTCAGAGGCTCAACACGATACAGGCGGTTGGCTGCTTGAGATTGACGGATGGAACACCTACAGCCGCATCAACTTACCTAGCCAGTTGGGCGTGACCTTACCCATCGAGTATCATTATCCTAAGCAGTTGACCGATTGGCAACGCAACTACATCACCCAACTGCTTCAGCGCGTCGATTCAGCAATCTGCACCAACGACAAGGATAGCCGGGTCTGGGAAGACCTAATTGACATGGACATCCTAGCCAAGTATTACATTGTCAACGAAATAATGGACAACTGCGAAGCATTCTCAGGAAGTTGCTGGTTCTCAAAACAAGACATGGGATCTTCAAAGATCATGTTCGGACCAGTTTGGGACTTTGGCAGTGCCTTTGCCCACCGCTATATTGACAAGCCTGAATGCTTCATCTATCAAGAAATGCCCAATTATTGTTCACCCTTGTGGCTCAAAGAACTCGTACGTTTCCCACGATTTCAACTATGCGTCCAGCGACACTACCGTCAACTCAAGGCAATACACGGCGATGACCTTGACGCAGTTATTGATGACTTTGTCGCACAAGTATCCTTGGCCAGCCAAGCAGAGACCCGTCGATGGCCCAACAGCCCGATTGGAAAAATTCCAGAGAACGCCCCATGGGTCAAGCAATACCTAAAGCGGAAAATACAATTCCTTGACAGTCAGTGGTTGTAACAAACATCAACAGACCAGCAGATTGGCTAGTCTGTTGACTTAAATGATAATTGGCGATGACAATTAGAGCCGCGCTTCAAGCTCGGCGGTCTGCGCCTCATAGCCAGGTTTACCCAGCAGAGCGAACATATTCTTCTTATAGGCCTCGACACCAGGCTGGTTGAATGGGTTCACGCCCAGCATATATCCGCTGATGCCACAAGCCTTTTCAAAGAAATAGATGAGCTGACCCAACGTGCGTTCGTTGATGGTAGGCAACATGATGACTATGTTGGGCACACCACCGTCAACATGAGCCAAGCGTGTGCCAAGCTCGGCCTTGTGGTTCACCTCGCCAACCCGGCGGCCAGCAATGTAGTTCAGTCCGTCCAAGTCGGCCTCGTCGTGCGGAATGACTACCTCGTGATGCTGATTCTCGACCGTTAGCACCGTTTCAAAGATGGTACGCTCGCCGTCTTGTATCCACTGTCCCATCGAGTGCAGGTCGGTGGTGAAGTCAACACTGGCAGGGAAGATGCCCTTTCCGTCCTTGCCCTCGCTCTCGCCGTATAGTTGCTTCCACCACTCAGCAAGGAAGTGCAGACGAGGCTCAAAGTTCACTAGAATCTCGACCTTTTTGCCAGCTTGGTATAGAGCATTACGCGTCTGAGCATAGCAGAGCATCAATTCATCGCCACCTTGCTCCATCTCGACGGCACCCGCCACCAGCGTACGGATATCAAATCCTGCAACGGCAATAGGCAACAAGCCAACCGGTGTGAGCACCGAGAAACGGCCACCCACATCATCGGGAATCACAAAGGTCTCATAGCCTTCCTGAGTTGCTAGTCCACGCAACGCACCACGGGCGGCGTCGGTGATGGCTACGATGTGACGGCTGGCCCACTCATGCCCCAGCTCGCGCTCGAGCTGCCCCTTGAGCAGACGGAACGCGATGGCGGGTTCAGTGGTTGTTCCGCTTTTGCTGATAACGATGATGCCCCACTTGTGACCCTCAAGCAGGGTCATCAAGTCGTGGAGATAGTCCTCACCGATATTGTTGCCAGCGAATAGTACGCGGGCGCCGACCGCAGGTTTATAGGCGGCAAACTGATCATTCAGTGCCTCAATCACTGCCTTTGCGCCCAGATAACTGCCGCCAATGCCCACTGCGACCACAAACTCGCAGTCCTGACGCAGACGAGTCGCACACTGCTCAACGGCAGCAAGTCGCGTCTCGTCAATGCTGCTAGGCAGATGCATCCAGCCCAAGAAATCGTTGCCGGCTCCATCGCCGTCGGCAAGCGTGCGTGCTGCGGCCGTGGCGGCACTGTGCAACGCATTGATGTCATTCTCACTCACTGCGCCCAGCGCAGCCTTGTTTTCAATCCTTATCATTGTCTTGATTATATATAGCTTTGTTCTTGTATCCTGCTATTGATAGAATGTTATCCAGTTGGTGCAGTAACGGCTCTTATCCAAGCGGGGATGAATCTCATGCACTATGCCATCGGCATCGCGCCACCATGAGTGGTTCCACCCGCTGCCCATGTCCAGATAGAGTGCCTCGGTTGCACCATACTGTTCAAGTAGGTCAACAAACCGTGAATACTCCACCTTCTCACGCGAGTCGACTATGCACAATTGTCCGCCCTTCTCACACAATGCGCGGTACTGGTTCACACCGCCGCGCCACAACTTCTCAACACGCTTACCCTGATGGATGATGCTGGCTTGCCCGAAACCCATGCCACTATTGGCGACTGCCTTGTCAAGTGCGGCACTATAGTCACCCTGGACAAACTCCCAGTGATTGCCCCAACTGACAAATGCGCCACTGTTATCCTTGCACACAGCGCCAGTATAGCGTGTCCCGCCACTGACATGGTCGCCATCGATATTGCTATGAGCAAATTCATCAAGCAAGGCATGAGTGAACGCCGCCTCAGCACAAAAAACCACCGAATCATCGTCTTGGCTAGGCATTGTGCCGCAGACCAGGTCAATTCGCGAGAACTGCGGATAATAGGCAATCACATCGGCAGTCGAGTCGACAACTACAAGTGGCTGCTTTTGTTCGACGACATCTCCAGTGCCCCCCTCTTTACTATCCATCAAATCATGTGAAATCATATAAACCAATGCACACAAACAACCGATGAAGATTACCCATGCAGCAATATGGTTCAGTCGCTTGGTGTCCATCTTATTATGAATTATGAATTCATTTAAATCTCCTTAGTAAACGCGCGGCGGCGCTTGTTCTGGCGGTAGGTAAAGTATTGCCACTGCTGCTGCACGCGCTCATTCTCCTCCAGCTCATGCCCCGTGTCGGCCCACCTGTAGCCAAAACGGTTGAAACACGGAATCAAGTCATCAAAAATCAAAGCATTCACACCCTTGCTCTGATATTCGGGCTTGACGGCAATGAGAAGCAGATCCACAACGTCATTGTGTCCCTTGAACGCTTTGAGTAGATGGTACCATCCGAATGGGAGCAGACGTCCACGACCCTTAATCAATGCCTGCGACAGTGACGGAATGGTGATACCCACACCGATGAGCTCGCCATCCTCCTTCACCACCATCGACAAGTCATCGAGCGGAAGGAACGGCAGGTACATCTTAATGTAATGCTTAATCTGCTTGTCGCTTAACGGCGAGTAGCCGAACAACTTGTCGTACGCCTCGTTAATGAGACGGAAGATGGCATCACCATAGTCAGCCACCAGTTTCTTTCGGTTCGTGTACTTGATGGTCTTCACGCCTAGTCGCTGCCGCACGATGCGCGCGATGCGCGCCATCTTCTCTGGCACCTCGGACGGCACATCAACACGAAACTCCACCCAGTCAACATCCTTGACAAAGCCCATACGCTCCATGTGTTGGGGATAGTAGGGGTAGTTGTAGATGGTGGCTTGCGTGCTCAGCTCTTCGAAGCCCTCGATAAGCATACCCTCCTGGTCCATGTCGGTAAATCCCAAAGGACCGGTCAGGCAGGTCATTCCTTTGCTCTTGGCCCAGTCGGTAACCGCGTTGATAAGCGCGTCGGCCACTTCGGCATCGTCTATGAAATCTAAGTATCCAAAGCGTCCCTCTTCCTTGCCGCTGCGCTGGTTCACCAGGCGATTGATGATACCCGCTATTCTGCCCACCGGCTTGCCGTCGCGGTAAGCCATGAAGTAGGCGCTCTCGCAGAAGTCAAATGCCGGGTTCTCACTGGGCATCAATGTGCCAATCACATCACTTATCAAATCGGGCACGTAATAAGGACTGTCCTTATACAACGTGTCAATGGGATACTTGGCAAACCGTGCCAATTCCTTCCGTGTCGGTTCTATATGTCGTATTTCTACCATAAAAATTTTTATAGTTATGAGTGACAAGTAACGAGTTACGGCTCCACTACTCCACTACTTTTCTAATGATGCCCTAGCCACCATAGCAGTGCCAAAAGGGCTAGGATGATGATGTCTAGCTTGAGGAAAAACATCCAGTAGTAGCGTCGTTTGGGGTCTTCAGGCAGTATCATTCGGGTATTCGCTTGGTCTTGCCGGTGACCAGGTCGTAGCTGAAGCGTCCCTCGCTGGTTCGCATACGCATAAGGTTGTTCTTGCTATCGGCAAAACCAATGTCGCTAGGCTGCGAGTCGCCCTTAGGTGCATAAATCGAGAAGTACTTGCGGGTATTCTTATTGAAACCATAGACGGCACCATTGTTAATACTGAACACGATGTACCCCTCGTTCTCAATCTTCTTGTTGATTTCCTTCATGTTGAAGATGGGCTTGTCATAGCTGGCGGCCTTGATGGTGACCTCCTCGCCCTTCTTCAAAGCCTCAACGTTTTCCTCGTTTTCCTGGTTCCAGCGTTCATCCACGTTGTTGGGGTCGGCGAGGCGCTTTTCCTCCTCCTCTTTCTCCTTGGCCTCTTGTTCGGCTTTGAGCTCCTCCTCGGTCAAAAAATGGATGAGTTTGACATTGCGGGCCTCATTCTGCAGGAAGCGTGTCTCGGCCGAATTAATGGACTGCAACGGCTTTCCATAGACATATTGTCGCCCGTCATCAAGGGTCTTGATAGGTCCCTGGTAGTCCAGTGTGGTGAGTTTCTTCTCATCGACATTCCACAGGCACAACGACACACGCCCAATAGAGCCACCCTCAACGGGGTTGTTCACATAGGCGAAGTAGTAGTAGTCCTTGTCGTTGACACGCACGGCACGCGGCACATTCTGGATATCGGCAATCAGCGCCGCGTTGTCCATATTGACCGTTCGGCCGTTCAGGTACTGCGTGTGCTGCAGTTCGGGCATCCACACCTGTCCGTTCTGGGTGAGTTTGTAAATCTTGAAGTACGAGCGGCTCTCAGTGTCATTCTTAGCGGTGACACCCATAATCACCTCAGGGCGGTCAGTACCATTTCCTGGCACCTTGACGGCATGTGCCGCAACGGCTCCGTCACCCGTGAAGTTGTTGCGGCTGAGTTCGGATGTGAAGATTGACATCGGGTCGCCATTTGAGTCAGCGACAAGCAGTGTCGAGTCGCTGCCGGTCACCTCATGGCGTCCGTCATTGCTGCTGCCGCAGTTGCGAAGCAGCAACAACAACCCTATCAGCGCCACCACCACCGCCGCTCCGATGAGCACATTGCGGTTGAAGTGTGCCGGTTCGCTTGATAGTTCTTCGTCCTCATCATCCTCGTCCTTACCGTTGTCTTCGGGATAATATGGCTTGCGTTCCCGCTCTTGTTCGCGCCGAGCCTCCTGCCAAGGGTCAGTTTCCTGCCCACGGCGTTCACGTTCCAGCTCATGATAGGTGGCGCCAGTCGTTGCCACCGTCTCTTCGGCTGGTTCCTGCATATCATTACGCACCATTTTGCCGCATTTGGGGCAGAACACCGAGTTCGCCGGTATCGTCTTTCCACATGATGGGCAATTTATGTCAGTGCTCATCGGGGTTCCACAATGGTTGCAAAACGCCGAGCCGTCAGGAACCTGTTGTCCACATTTTTCACAAATCATATCGTGTTCTTTTTTGGTTTATATGCTACAGAATCTTCCAATTTGCAAAGGTACAGTTTTTAATTGAGATTTGAGATTTGAGATTTGAGATTTTTTACTAAAAAAATTCCCCCTCGTTTCTTGAGGAGGAATTTTCTATTGTTTTGGCGACGATTTGCCGCCTTCCTGTAAGTCTCACTTGATGATGAGGAACTCTGCAACTTTGCGCGGGTTTGGGTCGTTCTCTTGCTGTGACGCATAGACGGTATACAATCCTGTAGGCATACGGTCACCGCTCTGATCACAGCAATCCCAGGTGGCTGTTCCGCCGTCTGAATGCCACTGCTTGATGGTTGCCCCCTCGGCATTGGTCACCTTAAGGTAGGAGTTGCTCATCAAGTTAGTGATGGTAAGCAGACCAGTGAAATCAGGACGCACGGGGTTGGGATAGACATACACATTATCATAGCTTGATGCACTAGGTGCTACATCGCACATGTATTCAAGGAATCCGTTGGCGGTGAGCACGTAGACCGAGTTGGTGTTGGTGTTGCAGCACACGGCATAGATGGTGTTGCTAGTGAGGTAACTGTTCTCGGTGTTGAACTGCTTGAGAATTTTCGTTCCATCGGCACTGACCTGGTAAAGTCCAGCTGACTCGGTACCAATCCACTTGCGGTTTTCAGCGTCGACCGAGATACAGTTGACCTGCAGACCATCGAGCAGATAGTCATTCTGTCCTGTTCCATCATTTCGCATCACCTTGGGAAGTATCACGGCAAAGTCATCGTCAAACGCCCTTGAGGGGTCGAATGCCACAATACCATTGTTCATACCTGACCATACGAGTCCGTTCTGGTCACGCTCCATACAATAGACGTTGTTCCATGTAATACTCTTGCCATCGACGTCCTGCAAGCTGTTGAAGTTCGCAATCATAGGTGTGCCAGTGAGACCGTCAGGCTGGTTCCAAAAGACATAACTGCCCTTATATCCCCCTCCATTATATACTTTGACATCTCCCTTTCCGACGACAAAACTTGACCCCTTGAAATAATTCTGCTTTGTAGCAGGAACACTCACTGGAATCCAGTCGCTCTTTTGGCAAGTTGCTGCTTCATACTTGGCACGGGGCAACACCGAAAGATTGACTTGGCTGGGTTCTGATGCCTTGGCCGAGCTATAGCATACCCAAAGGTTGCCTACACTATCAAATGCACAAGCACCTTTATAGAATTTTGAAGTTGCGAAATAACTATTGGTTGCATCATACTTGTAAGTATACTGGTCATTTACAATCTTAAACACACCATACTTGCGCGATGGGTAAACGTAAGTATCAGGATCCATGGGATCCATCGCTAATTGCCAATTGGCACTCTCGCCATTGCCTGGCAGTCCAGTGGGTGTGACATCGGTCCACTGACTGCCATCAAAGGTAAACATCTGCGTCACAGAGTTCATTTTCGTACCCCACTCGGCATGCGTGTTGTCACTCGAAGTACTCAAGTATACCAGGTTCTTCGGTTTGTTAAACACCATGTAGAACGCTCCTACCTTGATGCCGATGCCATTGGGCTTGTGGTAATCGGTCGTGCCCAATTGGTGGATGCCATTGGCACCGAGAGCCCACAATGTGCCGTCGCCATCGGGGTTGGCACTGAGCAATTCGCTTACACCTGTTACACTTTCAGGATTCAAACCTTGCGCGTCGGTGGTGACGTACAGATTATCGGCTGGGAAACTGGCAACAAAGCCCGATGGCGTGGGCTGCACAATGGTGGCACGATTGCTGAATACCACATTCTTGGCAAGTGCAGCAGGTTCGTTCGAACTCAGCCCCAGAGTAATTGTTGTCAGTCCTGCAGCAGAGTTAACCATAAACATATTGTCTGACACCGGAATCAGCTTGACGTTGCTCGACGAAGTGATTCCGCTTACCTGCTGGTAGCTAGAAACAGTTTCGCGCAAAGCATTGGTCTTGGCTGCATAGACCAGACCGCTGCGTGAAATCACCGTCCATTCTCCCACTTCTATAGCCGAAGCAAAGTTGGTGTTGAACAATCGAGACTCAATCACTTTCATGGATGCATCGTCATAGACAAGCAGTCCAAACTCAGTCGACACCAGCATCTTACCAGGGGAAAAGGTCACATCATTGATACCCTTCAAACCAGTAAGCACGGCATCCTTGATATCGGGCAAATTGGTAATTTGACCGTCTGAGGCTATCACGTCAATGTTGCTATTGAGATAAGTCACCACCAAGTACTTCTTCAAGTAGTTGTAATAGATGTTTGTCACTAGCACATCATTGAGAGCCACGCGCTTGTTGAGCGATTCGGTCGAGGAGGTCGACTTGTCGAAGCAATACAGGTCATTGCCCACCAGATAGTAAATCTTGTTGTCGGTGTCGATAATGTTCTTGACATTGTCACCCACATAGTATGGGTGAACACGCCAATCACCCTTTCCTGACTGGGCTTGCGCCACAAGCGAGAGAATGACAACAAGGAGAAATCCGATTCTTTTTAACATGAGTACCTTAGTTTTGATTATTCTAGTTCACTTGATTATTACAAACTTGGCAACGGTTCCGTGTGAGGTTCCGCCTTCCTTCTCCGAGGCTAGAACAAAGTACACACCCGTGCTGACTCGCTCGCCATTGTCTCCCAAGCAGTCCCAAGTAGCCATCCCGCCGGTCGAGCGCAATTGTTTGATGACGTGACCGCCCGAATCGGCAATCTTCACCAGCGAGTTGTCCATCAACCCCACGATAGTAACCATTCCAGTGAAGTCGGGCCGCACGGGATTGGGATAGACATACACATTACTATAGTCTACCGCACCCGGCGTGGTGTCGCTGAAGTACTCAAGGAAATCGTTCGGAGTCACGACATACACCGAGTTGTTGGTGGGATTACAGCACACCGAATAGATAGTGTTACTGCTCAGGTAACTATTATCGGTTGTGAATTGTTGCAGCACCTGCGAGCCATCTGCGCTGACGAGGAACAGACCCGAGTTGTTCGTGCCTATCCACTTGCGGTTGGCTCCATCTACGGCAATACAGTTAATTTGTGAACCTTCAAGCAGATAGTCGGCCAGTCCCGTGCCATCGTTGCGCGGCACCTTGATGTGGTTGATGGTGAAGTTGTCACTGAACGCCTGGGTTGGATCCATACTGATGATGCCATTGTTCAGCCCCACCCAAACGATACCGTTACGGTCGGCCACCAGGCTGTAGACATTGTTCCAACTGATGGTCTTCCCATCCTGGTCGATGAGCGTATTATGATTGATGCGGCGCGGCGTGCTTGAAAGACCATCGGACTGCATCCAAAACGACAAGGGTTTTTGATATCCTCCGCTACAGTATACATTCACGCCATTGGCAATCACCAGGTTAGAGCCCTTAAAGTACTGCTGCTTGGTTCCAGGCACATTTACCGCGACCCAATCCGAAGGCTTTACCCTCGCCTGTTCATACTTGGCACGGGGCAACACGGCAACATTGCGCGCCTCTTCGGTAGAAGCCGATGTCGCACTATAGACCACCCATAGGTTGCCCTCGGCATCAAAGGCGCATGCACCTTTATACCAGGACTCACCACCAAACAAGCTATTCGACACATCATAGACATTGACAATCTTGTCGTTGGTCACCTTGACCACGCCATATTTTCGTGACGGATAGACATAGGTGTTGTTGTCTAGCGGATCAACCACCATCTGCCAATTGGCGCTTTTTCCCTCGCCAGGCAGACTATCGGGAGTGACATCAGTCCAATGAAAGCCGTCATAGGCATAAATCTGCGTTACTGTTCCGAAATTTGAGCCCCATTCGCCTAACAGGTTGTCGCTCGCACTGCTGACGTAGAGTCGCCCTTGTCCCTCGCTATAAGCCATATAAAATGCGCCTACCTTGATGCCGATGCCGTCAGGTTTGTAATAATTCTGTATGTTACCGGCAACATGTACACCCTTAGGACCCAATGCCCACAAGATGCTGTCGCCCTTGGGATAACGACTGTATAGCTCAGGCAAGGCCGACACGCGACTAACTTGCGTGCCAGTAGCGTCAATCGTGTAGTAACAACTGTCAGTCGTCAGATAGCTGGCGATAAAACCTTCAGGGCAAGGCTGCACGGTGGCAGCGCGACTGACAGACACAGGAACAGCACCAGCTACCGAGGCGGCACCAGAGCCATCGTCCTGTACTGAGAGAGAAAACAAACCCGAGTCACCATTGACCAACAAGGTCTGGCTGCCTGCCGACAACAGTCGAGCATGATCAGATTGCGGCAAGGTAGCATCAAGTAAGGTAAATGACGAGAAACTCTCGTTGTTCCCCGTCAACGGTGCCACGCGCAACTGACCACCCTGCTCCAACACCAGCCACGAACCTAATGGCGTGACCGAACTGATATCCTTATCATATATGCATGACTGCTTGACAACCAGATTCTCAGCATCATAAATGACATAGCCAAACTGTGTGGCTACATACATCAAGTCGGATGTGAAAGTCACATCGTTGATGCCTTTTGAACTGGATAACGACGCATCCTTGATATCTGACACGTTGGTCACACGACCATCGCGGTCAATCACGTCCATGTTTGAGTTGGCATAAGTCACCACCAAATACTCGCGGTCATAGTTGTAATAGATGCCTGTGACATTGACATCGTGGAGGTAGTTGCGCTTATTGTAGCTCTCGTTCTCCTCGGTAGACTTGTCCAGACAGAACAGGTCTGACCCTACCAGATAATAAACCTGGTCTTTGGTGTCAATAATGTTTTTCACCTCGCTGCCCACATAGTAGGGATGCACGCGCCAATCGCCCACACCGTTCTGGCTATGGGCGACTAGTGACGCGACAAGCAAGGCCGCAAATATAAGATGTCTTAGCATGATTCGTCGTTTTCTTTAATAAACGGAAAAATGCCAAAAAATTGTGCAAACCGAACACAATGCCGAGCTTGATCAAGCATTGTTGAGGTGCAGCCAATTTTATCCAAAAAATGTGTCTTAAGCCGTTAGCTGTTGGCTTTAGCCGCTTGCAACGCACGTTGACTAGAGTGTCTTCTGCACCTCTATTTCCTCGAAGGCCTCTATCAAGTCACCTTCCTGCAGGTCGTTGTAGCTTTGTACCGAGAAACCGCAGTCATACCCGCTGGTAACCTCCTTGGCATCGTCCTTGAAACGCTTGAGCGAGGCCAAGTTGCCCGTGAAGATGACAATACCGTCACGGATGACACGCACCTTGCACTGACGCTTAATCTTGCCCTCGGTAACCATAGCACCGGCAATCGTTCCCACCTTGCTGATATGGTAGACCTGACGCACCTCGGCCATACCGATGACCTCCTCCTTGACATCGGGCGAGAGCATGCCTTCCATGGCGCTCTTCACCTCCTCGATGGCATCGTAGATAATCGAGTAGATGCGCACATCCACTCCTTCCTGTTCGGCTAAGCGCTTGGCGGCACCCGAAGGACGAACTTGGAAGCCAATAATCGAAGCATCGCTAGCAGCAGCCAGCGTGACATCGCTCTCGGTGATGGCACCCACCGCCTTGTGGATGACATTGACCTGCACCTCGGGGGTCGAAAGCTTGATGAGCGAATCACTCAATGCCTCAATTGAGCCGTCCACATCACCCTTGACGATGATGTTCAGCTCGTGGAACTCGCCCAACGCACGCAGACGAGCGATATCATCAAGACCGCGGCGCTTGGTGGTGCGCTGAATGAGTTCGCGTTGAAGTTGCTCGCGCTTGTTGGCTATCTGACGAGCCTCCTGGTCGGTGTCCATCACGTTGAATTTGTCACCGGCTGTCGGCGCACCATTCAGGCCCAATATCAAAACAGGAGTCGAAGGCCCAGCCTCTTGAATGCGCTGGTTACGCTCATTGAACATCGCCTTTACCTTACCATAATGCGTACCGGCAAGCACGATGTCGCCCATGCGCAAGGTGCCATTGTCGACCAGCACCGTGGCAATGTAGCCACGCCCCTTGTCGAGCGATGACTCAATGACCGAGCCCGTCGCTTTGCGGTTGGGGTTGGCTTTGAGGTCAAGAAGGTCGGCTTCGAGCAAAACCTTCTCCATCAGCTCCTGAACACCTGTACCCTTCTTGGCACTGATATCTTGGCTTTGGTACTTGCCGCCCCACTCCTCTATAAGGTAGTTGCGGTTAGCAAGCTCTTCCTTGATTTTGTCAGGATTAGCACCCGGCTTGTCAATCTTGTTGATGGCAAAGATGATGGGTACACCGGCTGCAGAAGCATGGCTCAATGCCTCATCTGTTTGCGGCATGACGTTGTCGTCGGCCGCTACGATAACGATAACGATATCGGTTACCTTGGCTCCACGGGCACGCATAGCGGTGAATGCGGCGTGACCTGGCGTGTCGAGGAAGGTGATGCGGCGACCATTGGGCAATTTGACGTTGTAGGCTCCGATGTGCTGGGTGATGCCTCCTGCCTCACCGGCAATCACGTTGGTGTTGCGGATGTAGTCAAGCAACGAAGTCTTACCATGGTCGACATGTCCCATGACGGTGACCACTGGCGGACGTTGTACCAAGTCTTCGGGATTGTCTTCCTCGTCGTGAATTGCTTCGGCGACCTCGGCACTGGTATACTCGGTCTTGAAACCGAACTCTTCGGCGACAATGTTGATTGTCTCGGCATCCAGACGCTGGTTGATAGACACCATCACACCCAAGCTCATGCAGGTGGCGATGACCTTGGTCACGGGCACATCCATCATCGAGGCAAGGTCGTTAGCGGTGACAAACTCTGTGAGTTTGAGAACCTTCTTTTCGGCTGCGGCTTGTGCAACAGCCTCCATGGCCTCTTCGTGCGCGGCCTCACGCTTCTCCTTGCGCCACTTGGCACCCTTCTTCGGGGTCTTGGTGGTCAAGCGTGCGAGGGTCTCCTTAACCTGACGCTGCACATCCTCTTCACTTACCTCAACGCGCAACGGGCGTTTGTTCTTTTCTTTCTTGCGCTTGCCTTGGCCGCTCTGGTCTTTGGACGAGCCTTGACTCTTGCCTTTCCCACCGCCACCTTGCTGCTGTGCTGGTTGAGCGGCTGCTTTCTCGATGTCAACTTTTTCCTTGCCAATGCGCTTACGCTTGCGCTTGCCGCCACCTTCGGCCTGAGCCTTGGCAATGCGCTCGTTGCGGCGCTCTTCCTTGGTCTTCTTCTTGGGACGCGTCTGCTGGTTCAACGCATCCAAGTCAATTTTGCCAATGACAGTGATTTGGGGACCCTGCTTGGTAGTGCCTAGCTTGAAGACCTCGGGTTCAGCGGTTGACTCGCTCGGTTCAGATGTCTCTAGCGGCTCTGAAAGCTTTGAGGGTTCTGAAACCTTGGGCATCTCGACGACCTTCGCTTTTTCAGATTTTTTACT